>Ga0209172_10000101_pt1 | contig 252832 bp, 221 predicted proteins | sample LarsenN4metaG_FD_184113 | JGI IMG/M metagenome (GOLD analysis project Ga0209172, IMG submission 184113) | Hot spring sediment bacterial and archeal communities from British Columbia, Canada, to study Microbial Dark Matter (Phase II) - Larsen... ...
CGCCCGTTCGGTCGGAAGTAGGTGGCGCCGTGGGGAAAATATTCAAACTGTCGGGTGATCTCGGGCGACTGGAGCAGCAGGCTCATGTAGCGGTACATCGGAAAGCCCTGGTCAGCATATTCGATAGCCGGTTCTAAGGCCTCAGCCAGGCTTAGCCGACCATACCGTTCCAGGGCCAGGATCCACGCATCGATAGTGCCGGGCAGTGTGAAGGACAGCGGTGAATCAGGGCCGGGGCCGACGGGGATTAGGGTTTTGCCGCGTCCCTTGAAAAACTCGATGGTGGCTTTCTTAGGGGCGCACCCCTGACCATTCACGGCGACGATCTGGCGGCTTTTGGCGTCGTAGATCAGCGCCGTAACCTCGGTCGGCAGCGAGTACGATGCTGTGGGCTCGACCACGGCCGCCGCCACCGCCGCAGCGACGCCGGCATCGATGGCGTTTCCTCCCTTGTTCAGGACACGAATCGCTGCCGCCGTCGTGAGCGGTGTCCCTGCCGTGGCCATGACACGAAAGCCGCTCACCACCGGACGTGTCAAGCGATCACTGCCACGCGCGCTGAATCCCGCATCGGCCAAACCTACGACATCTTCTGCCATGGTGTATCTCCTTTATGCTCCGCCGTGTCCATATGTTTACGCCAGCCATTGGCTCTGGAGTTCATCACTTCAAGGCGCACTCTAATAAATTTCTGCGCCGCTGTAAACTTTGTCGGGGGATCAGCTGCGGCCGGGTGGGCGCCATGGGTTCTCGCTGGGCGGATTACCTGCGGCGCGGGCGACGCTCTTTCACCGTGACTGCGGCGTTGATGAGGGCGACCGCGTCCTCGGGCGAGTCGACGACGGTGAAGATTTTCAGGGCCTCGGGGGTGATTTTGCCTTCCTTGAGGACGGGATCGTGCAGCCAGCGCACCAGGCCGTCCCAATAGGCACGACCGATGAGGATGACTGGAAACGGCCTGATTTTCTCGGTCTGAATCAGGGTCAGGGCTTCGAAGAGTTCATCGAGCGTGCCGTAGCCGCCGGGCACGACGATGAGGGCTACCGAGTAGCGCATGAACATCAGCTTGCGCACGAAAAAATAGCGGAAGTTGAGGAGTTTGTTGATGTAGGCGTTGGCGATCTGCGTGGCAGGCAGTTGGATGTTAAGGCCGACCGACACTCCACCCGCTTCGGCTGCTCCTTTGTTGGCGGCTTCCATTGCGCCGGGGCCGCCGCCGGTGATGACCGAGTAGCCATGCTCAACGAGAAGACGGCCAAGCTTTTCGGCCGTGGCGTAGGTGGGATCATGACGCTGGATGTGTGTCGAGCCGAACACCGTGACGGCGGGCGGGAGCTGGGAGAGGGCTTCAAAGCCTTCGACCAGCTCGGTCATGATTTTCAGGATCAGGCGGGAATCCCGCGGGCTGATGTGATCCAGTTCAAAGCGTCGTTCCATATGCCGGCCCCAGATCTTCCCCGGTGCCGCCGCTGCAGCAGCCTGGGAATCGCAACAAGAACCTACAGGCTATCATGGCCTTGAGATGACGATAAGTCCATGCACTGCCAAGGGCTTGCGTCGGAGTGCTGCAGCGGTATCCGGCGCATCCCTACATCCCCCTCGCCTCATCCTGACCTTCCCCGCGTCGGGGAAGGGAGCTGGAAAGGAATCCGTCGCTAGGTAGGATTTGCCACCGTCGTACAGGCGGCTCACTCTCATCCCTCCTGCATCAAAAAGGTGGCGATGTCCCGCCAATATTTGACCTCTGAGTCATCCTGCGGCTCGTAGCCGATGACGCGGCGGGCGTTGGCGATGCCCCAGAATTTCCGCGCGTTATCGGAAATGCCGTAGAAGATCTGAAACGGGACGCCCCACTCGTTGGCGATCTGCGGGCACTCGATGGACTTCTCGAACAGTTGCGTCAAATCGCGCGGGCTGATGTAGGCCCCGAGGTCGCGCTTATAGCGCTGACGGTCGTTGCCGTAGTCGGCGAGCTTGAGCTCTCGGGGCGCGCCGATGCGGATCTGCACCATCTCCAGTTTACGTCCAAAGCGGCCGCAGGCGAAGAGAAAGCCCAAGTGCTCGTAGGTGGCCTTGGCCCAGCCGTAGAAATTGTCGGAGAGCGGATAGGTCTGCGGCGTCACCCCGTCCACCTGCCCGGCATGGATCAGGGGCTCCCACCAATCGGCGGCGTGGTTCGAGCTGGCCACGACGACGCGGCGGATGCCCTCCTCGTGGGATACCTTATAGACGTTGTAGGCCATGTCCACGTTGACGCGCTCATCTTCGTAGGTGTTCGTCGTATAGGCGCCGGCGCTGCGGCTGCGCCCACGGTGGAAGCCGAGATGCACGACGGCATCGATGCCGCGGAAATGCTCGCGGTAGCGCTCGAGATCGGGGTCGCTCAGGTCGGCGATGATGGCTCCCGGCACCTTGGCGCCGCTGGGGTCGGTGTCCTTGACGTCGAGGAGCGTCAGCTCATAGATATCGCGGAAGCGCGGCAGCATCTGCGAGGCGATGTAGCCCGTCGCGCCGGTCATGAGGACTTTGCGTTTAGCCATGGCGGGTTCCCTCCGATGTTCGATAAAGCGGGCTATAGCCTATGAAAGCCGAGTGAATGATCTGCCCCTTCACATCGATTTTCCCTCACATAGCCTATGGAGGCCAGCTTTGTCAACGGAGTCGTGCCCGGCGTTGACGCCCCCAGGGGCCCGAGGTATGATCGACTTCACTGTCATGACATGCCGGCTGACGTTCCCTGTACCCCGACTCCGACCCCTGGGCACACCCTGCCATAGCCCGCTGCGACGGAAGGGACGGGGCCTTCCGCATCGTGTGGACCGATCCCGTCGAGCAGGGACGATCCGCTGGCACACGATCGGACAGCGATTCAGCACAGCACAAAGACCCCCACTGATTTGGTGTGTAGAGCGTACGCCGCCTTGAAGGAGACAACACCCATGCCTGCTGGCGCATCGATATTTACAGTGGTTGGCACTGGAGCGCCTGGTTACAGCGGTGATGGGGGCCAAGCCCGCCATGCGGCCCTGAACCAACCTTTCGATGTGGCGCTCGATCGCCACGGCAATCTCTATTTTTCGGACGCTAACAATCACTGCGTGCGCCGAGTGGAGCGGGCCAGCGGCGTCATCACCACCGTCGCTGGCACCGGCACGGCTGGGTATTCCGGCGATGGTGGACCGGCGACCAAGGCCCAGCTGCATTCACCCTACGGCATCGCCCTCGATGCCGAGGGGAATCTCTACATCGTCGATCGCCTCAACGCCTGCATTCGTGTGGTGGAGGCGGCGACGGGGATCATCCGCACCGTCGCCGGCACCGGTCAGCCCGGCTATGGCGGCGACGGCGGACCAGCCGTCAAGGCGCAATTGCAGGAACCCAATGACATCGTGCTGGACGGCCTCGGACGTGCCTACATCGCCGACGTGCAAGACCATCGCATCCGCGTAGTCGATCTGGCTACTGGCGTCATCACAACCTTCGCCGGTACTGGTGAGCCTAGTTCCGGCGGCGATGGCGGCCCAGCCGGGCGTGCCGCCTTACTGGGCCCGCGCGCTCTGGCGTTGGGGCCAACGGGCGATCTGTACATCTGCCTGCGCAACGACCATAAAGTACGTAAAGTCGATATGCGAACAGGCTTTATCTATACAGTGGCTGGTACGGGAGCCAAGGGTTATACGGGCGATCAAGGGCCAGCCCTGCAGGCTACTTTCAACGGCCCCAAGGAGCTCGCCGTCGATCGCTATGACAACATCTTCCTCGTCGATACCGAAAATCACTGTATTCGCCGTGTCGAGATGGCCAGTGGGCTCGTCACCACAGTGGCGGGGACAGGGCAGCCGGGCGGCAGTGGCGATGATGGCCCGGCGGTGCGCGCCATGCTGAAACGCCCTCACGGCGTTTGCGTCGACGCAGTGGGCAACCTGTACATCGGTGATTCGGAAAACCACCGGATTCGCTTCGTCGCGGTCAACGGGGAAGCCTCGCTGCCGTGGTGAGCGGAATCCTGTCTGCGTGCCTCGTTCCTTCACGGAGAAACCGCTTCAGGCTCGCTCGACCTAGAACAGCATCGCTATGCTGGTGATGATGAAGAGGCGCTGGCGCTGGTACACGGCGAATACCGGCTCGCGGCGTGAGGAGGAGCCATGGTGCATGGGCAAAGATTTGGAAGAGTGCGAGGATTATCGGCCCTGGCCATCGGTGTAGTATGGTTGGGCTGGCTCACCCTGGCCTCCGGCCAGGGCAGTGGAGGCTGGACCACGGGGGCGCCGATGCCCTCCGAACGCTCGGAGGTGGCAGTCGCTGAGGTTGGGGGCAAGATTTATGTGGTCGGCGGCTTCGCCGGCCAGCGCGAGCTGGAAATCTACGATCCCACCGCTGACCGCTGGAGCCGCGGTGCTCCCTTCCCGCGTGCGGTACATCATGCCGCCGCCGTCGGATTGAACGGCAAATTGTATGTCGTGGGCGGATATGTCGACGGCTGGACGGCAACCGACTTGGCCTATGCCTATGATCCTGGGGCCGATCGCTGGCTAGCCCGGGCTTCCATGCCCACTGCACGCGGCGCCCTGGCAGCCGCCGTCTTGAATGGGAAAATCCATGCTGTGAGCGGGGTGGGTCGCGATCGTCGCAATACACAGGCGCATGAGATCTACGACCCGAGCACCGATCGCTGGACAGCGGCCGCTCCGATTCCGACGCCACGGGATCATTTAGCGGTCGCCGTCGTGGGAGGACGACTGTACGCCATCGGCGGCCGGGTCAATGGTCGCTATTCTGACAACCTCGCCGCCAATGAAGAGTATGATCCAGCTAGCGATCGATGGCGGAGTCGCAAATCCTTGCCAACGGCCCGCAGTGGTATCGCCGCCGCGGTCGTCGATGACAAGATTTTCGTCTTCGGCGGGGAGGAACCGGCTGGAACCTTTAACCAGGTCGAGGCTTACGACCCGCAATCGGACAGCTGGAGCCGTCATACACCGATGCCGACGGCCCGCCATGGCCTCGGAGCGGCGGCGGTTGGTGGGCGCATCTACGTCATCTCCGGTGGACCAACCCCAGGGGGCTCTGCCTCAGCCGCTAATGAGATCTTCATTCCATAAACGCGTCCGATGCTGACCACCTGCGGCCGGAGCTTCAAACCGACCTTTACGGCGACAATCGCTCAATTGTCCACTGGCCGTCGGCTAAGCGTGTGTAGCGCAGGCGATCGTGCAGCCGATTTTCGCGACTATGCCAGAACTCAATGGTGCTCGGTGTGACGCGATAGCCGCCCCAGTATGCCGGCCGTGGGATGTCGCGGTTAGAATACGCCGCCATCAACTCGTGAAGCCTGCTTTCGAGCACTTGGCGCCCGCCGATGACTTGGCTCTGCTGCGAGACCAGCGCTCCCAGTCGGCTGCCGATCGGTCGCGTCCGCCAATAGGCGTTGGATTCCTCCGGTGTTACCTTACTGACCTGGCCGGTGATGCGCACCTGTCGCGACAGCTCCGTCCAGTAAAATACCAGCGCCGCGCATGGGTTGGCGGCCAGCTCCAGGCCCTTCTGACTGCCGTAATTCGTGTAGAACGTGAATCCCCGCTCATCGAAATCTTTCAGCAATACCATGCGCGCTGAGGGTAGGCCGTCGGGCGTTGCCGTGGCCAAGGTCATGGCATAAGGCTGGGGGAGCTCGGCCTGCAGAGCGTCCTGAAACCATCTCTCGAACTGCTTGAATGGGTTAGAATCCACATCCGTCTCGGTTAGACTTGCTTGGGCGCATCGACGGCGGAATTCGAGCGTGGCACTGGAAGGTATGACTTGTCGATCCATCGTTTGTCTCATGCCGATTGACGCATTGCCCTCGATCATGGCATGCGGCTATTGCGGGCCTATGGGCATAGCGGCCTTGTCGCCTGGTTTTCATCTTGACGCTGGAATCCCAAGCATACCACGGTTCGGATCGATGGGGGAGGGGCCTGACGGCGATGCCAAGGAACCAGGCTGCGAGCTTTGCGTCTAAGAAGGCAAGAGCCGCGCAGCCTCTCGCGACTCGATGGGGTCAGCATGAAAAGGGGCTTGCCAAGGGCAGTGAAGGGGATTAGGGTAGCGCTCTGAAGGTCCGCGAACATCTCGCGTTAAGGAGTGAGTGAACGGTTCATGGCAACTGGGACAGCCACGCAAGCCTTGTCGGTTTAGCGAGCTCTCATGGTCTTTCGGCTCTGGAAACGCCAGCGGATCGTGATCACAGGGGCGCTCAGCGCAGGACATAGAGCGACAGGGGGTACAAGATGTCAAAGGCGCGCAAAGACAGGATGATCCTGGCAATGATGAGCGGTCTCACGCTGGCATTATGGTCAGCTATGGCCGTCAGCGAGGCCGTTGCTGGACAAGCCCAAGGCGAACGTACGGCTGTTGTCGCCGTAGTCGATGGCAAGGAAATCACTGAACAAGAGCTGGTGGAACGGGTGCGGGGGGAGCTACTCAAACTCGAGACGCAACTCTATGAGGTACGACGTAACGGGGTCGAGGACTTGATCTCAGAGTATCTCCTCGAACGGGCGGCGAAGGCGCGCGGGCTAAGCGCCGATCAACTGCTGCAACAGGAAGTCTATGCCAAGGTGGGGGAGGTCACGCCCAAGGAGGTCGAGGACTTCTATCAGGCGAATCAGGCGCGTATTCGGAGACCCCTCAACGAGGTCCGCCCACAAATCCAAAATTACCTGCAGCAGACGAAGGTGAACGAAAGTAGACGTGCCTATTTAAAGGGGCTACGCGAGAATGTGCAGGTAAAGGTGTTTCTGACACCACCGATCGTCCCGGTCAGCACTGAGGGAGCGCCCTTCAAAGGCCCCAAAGATGCTCCCATCACGATTGTGGAGTTTTCCGACTTCCAGTGCTCCTATTGCAAGCGGGTTCTGCCCGTCCTCCAGCAGGTGATGGAGGGCTATGCCGGTAAGGTTAAGCTGGTGTTTCGCGATTTTCCCATTCTGAGCATTCATCCCCATGCCCAGAAAGCCGCGGAGGCCGCCCATTGCGCCGGAGAGCAGGGGATGTTTTGGGAATATCATGATCTGCTCTTCGAAAAACAGGATGCCATTCCGACCATGAACTACATCGAACACGCGCAAACGCTGGGGCTAGAAACGGCGGCATTCCAAGCGTGCCTAGAGACAAAACGCCACCAAGCGACCGTGGAACGCAATTATGACGATGGTGTGAAGGCTGGAGTCTCGGGGACACCGGCGTTCTTTATCAACGGTCGCCCATTGAGTGGCGCTCAACCCCTGGAGGCCTTCAAGACGGTGATCGACGATGAGCTCGAGCGCCTAGGACTGCAGGCGCAGCGCTGATTCGGCTGATGGCCCACGCAAGCACTTGTCGTGTGAAGGCCCAGCCCCTGATTTCCCCGTCACCGCACTCCTTGCCCCCTGCGGGCAGAGATGTCGGCATGAATCCTCCGGAGATGTTCCATCGCCCGCTGGGACGTGGCACAGCGCGCGGTGTGGAGGGACATCGGCCACGGGTGTGGCCGTGCGTGCCAGGCCCGAAAAGTCCGGGGGGCTAGTCGAAGCCAAACGGCGCGCCGCATTTTCCTGTTGACACCAGGCTTGGCCTCGCAGTAGAGTGGGGACCAAATACAACACGGGAGCTCGGGGGGACCGGGCTGAGAGGGCGGCTGCACTGCCGCCGACCGGACGAACCTGACCTGGGTAATACCAGCGAAGGGAGGAGGACAGTTGTCGATGCCATGCCGCTGGAATCCTTCCGGCGGCTTTTTTTTTGATCCACCCGCACGAGGAGTAGGCCCATGGCAAAGTCCACCGTCGTGACAACGAGTGCCCAGGATCACGGCACGTCAGGCAATGGTGCGAACGGTAAGTATGCCCCATTCCCCAAATCGCGCAAAGTGTACGTGCATGGCACGGCGCCCGGCGTCCACGTGCCCATGCGGGAGGTACAGCTAACGCCCACGCGAGTGATGGGCGGGGGGGAGGAAATCAACCCGCCCCTCCGGCTCTACGATACCAGTGGGCCGTACACCGATCCCGCCTTTGAGCCCGATTTCGGCAAAGGCTTGCCGCCCTTGCGGTTGGCCTGGGTTCTCGGCCGAGGAGATGTCGAGGAACTGGCCACCCCTTCTTCGGAATATCGCCGTCAGCGAGAGGCTGACCCCCGTCTGGCCGCCGTCCGTTTCGTGAACCCGCGCAAAGTGTTGCGGGCCAAGCCGGGGCGGCGGGTCACGCAGATGCACTATGCGCGCCGCGGCGAGATCACCCCGGAGATGGAGTTCATCGCCATCCGCGAGGGAGTGTCCCCCGAGTTCGTGCGCGATGAGGTGGCGCGTGGCCGCGCCATCATCCCGGCCAATGTCAACCATCCGGAATCGGAGCCGATGATCATCGGCCGCCACTTCTTGGTTAAAATCAACGCCAACATCGGCAACTCCGCCGTGGCCTCAACCATCGCTGAAGAGGTGGAGAAGATGACCTGGGCGACGCGCTGGGGTGCCGACACGGTGATGGACCTGTCCACCGGCAAGAATATCCATGAGACCCGCGAATGGATTTTACGCAACTCCCCGGTGCCGATCGGCACGGTGCCGATCTACCAGGCTTTAGAGAAAGTCGGCGGCAAAGCCGAGGAACTCACCTGGGAGATCTACCGCGATACCCTCATCGAGCAAGCCGAGCAGGGGGTCGATTATTTCACCATCCACGCTGGCGTGCGCCTGCCCTACATTCCATTGACCGCCAAGCGCGTTACCGGCATCGTCTCCCGGGGCGGCTCGATCCTGGCCAAGTGGTGCTTGGCGCATCATCAGGAAAATTTCCTGTACACGCACTTCCGCGAGATCTGCGAGATCATGGCCGCCTACGATGTCAGCTTCTCGCTCGGCGACGGCCTGCGCCCCGGCAGCATCGCCGATGCCAATGATGAGGCGCAATTCGCTGAGCTCGAAACCCTTGGGGAGCTCACCAAGATCGCCTGGGAATACGACTGCCAAGTGATGATCGAAGGGCCAGGCCACGTGCCCATGCATCTCATCAAAGAGAACATGGACAAGCAACTGACCATCTGCCACGAGGCGCCTTTCTACACTTTGGGCCCGCTCACCACAGATATCGCCCCCGGCTACGACCACATCACCTCAGCCATCGGTGCTGCTATGATCGGCTGGTTTGGCACGGCCATGCTGTGTTATGTCACGCCCAAGGAACACCTTGGTCTGCCCAACAAGAAAGATGTCAAGGACGGCGTCATCGCCTACAAGATCGCTGCCCATGCCGCCGACCTAGCGAAAGGGCATGCCAAGGCGCGCGAATGGGACGACGCCCTCAGCAAGGCACGCTTCGAGTTTCGCTGGGAGGATCAGTTTAACCTATCGCTCGACCCCGAGACGGCGCGGGAATTCCACGATGAGACCCTGCCGGCCGAGGGAGCCAAGGTGGCGCATTTCTGCTCGATGTGCGGTCCGCATTTCTGCTCCATGAAGATTACGCAAGATGTAAGGGAATACGCTGCCCAAAAAGGGCTTGATGACGCGAAGGCCTTGGAGGAAGGGATGCGGGAGAAAGCCGAGGAGTTCCGGCAGAAGGGGGGGGAGATTTACCTGGCCGATGTGCGCGGCTGAAATGAGGCGCCGCACTGCGGCTCGCCCAGCCGGATCGTCAGTATCCGCGTCAAGGGGGTGCTTCTGGGACAAACGGCACCCTCTTGCTTTTTATCAAGCTAGTAGAGTATCGTAGCCGTGCACCCGAACGATGGATCCGTGACGATGACCTGAAAAGAGGGATCGAAAGGTACTTCGGACGCCGGGCTGCTGACGCCCCTAAGAGGAGGAACGCCGGTATGGCCATGACTGGGAGAGAACTGATCGAAGCGGCACGACAGGCGGTGCCGAACATCGCGAACCGTCAGCTGCTTGAACACCTGAATGCCGGGAAACCCATCGTCATCTTAGATGTCCGAGAAAAAGAGGAGTGGGACGAGGGGCACATTCCGCAGGCCACGCTTCTGCCCAGGGGTCGGCTGGAAGGACGGGTCGAACAGATGATCCCGGATAAAGAGACGCTGATCGTCACCCATTGAGCGGGGGAAGGCCGAGCTGCCCTGGCAGGGCAGACCCTTCGCACCCTGGGCTATGCTAATGTCTGCTATCTGGCTGGTGGCTTTAACGAGTGGAAGGAGGCCGGCCTGCCAATGGAGAAACCTCCGACATCCTGACGCGGACCTAGCGGCGTTACTCGCCCCGCCAGCGCCATCATGGCACGGTTTGATGGTCGGGAGAGACCGCTACGATCGATAAAGGGGCCGGGGGAAATGAGGCGCAGCAGCGATGGACTTCGTGGGCAGTGGGTCAGCGGTCCGGGAGTTCTCGAAACGCCTCAGAAATCGCATGAGCGGGAGCCTTATGACACGAAAAATCGCCAATGGGAAAACCGTTTGTCTTGATTATGTACTGTCGCTGGCCGATGGTACCGTGATCGATTCCACCGAGCACTGGATGTATGTGCACGGTCACACGCAGATGCCCCCCGGCCTAGAGAAAGGTCTTGAAGGCCTGCAGATAGGCGATCACACGCGACTTGAGCTGGCACCGGATCAGGCCTTTGGACCGATCGATCCGACGGCGTTTCAGGAGGTGCCGAAGCAGATGGTGCCGACGCCTGCCTTGCGGGTGGGGTATAGCGGGGAGCTGCCAGGACCCAATGGCACCGTCATCCCGTTTCAGATTCATGCCATCCATGAAGACACCGTGACACTCGATCTGAATCATCCCTTAGCGGGTCGACACGTCGTTTTCGAAGTGTGGGTCCGCCATGTTCAGGACTGAGTCCGCAGACAAACAAGGTGTGATGGCGAGGAGACTTGACAGATCGATGCCGATTTGTTAACTAGCAGCCAGAACAGGGCGACCCCTGCCCGACTGTGGAATGGAGGCGAGCGGAAAGAGAGCCCCTCCGGATCCGAAGGAGGGCGCCCTAGGCCCGCCTTTTGGAGGGTATGGAAAGTTGCAGGGGCTGTGAGCGCGGTTGTTCCATCTGGTAGCTGCAGGTGTTGAGGTAGCATATGCGGCGAATGATACACAAGCGAGCGACGCGGCAGCTTGAAGCTGTTTATGAAGCGCTTCAAGGCGATTCTACTCATCCTTTTGCCGATGAAATCTATCGGCGAGTGCGCAAAAAGCTGCCACGGATCAGCTTGGCTACCGTCTACCGCAACCTGCAACGACTGGTGGAGGACGGTAAGATCCGCATGGTCCTACTCGGTGAGCGGATCGCTCGCTATGACCCAGAGGTCAGCGACCACGACCATTTCGTCTGCGAAACCTGTGGCTGCATTCGCGACCTCTTCCTGGAACGTGAACGGCAGATGGACCTCGCCCCGCTGGCGCAAGCTGGCTTCGTCGTGACCTCGCTGCACCTGACCGTCTATGGTGTCTGCCACATGTGCTCCCAGCAAGCTGGGCGCCCAGGGACCACCATTTCTTCCCGAGCCATCATGGCTCAGTCTGGTCACCGGGCGGCATTTGGCCAGTTGGTCGATGCGGATAGCGGCTGCTTTGATGCGGATGTATGACGCGGTCGTAGGACAGCGAAGATGATAACTCGCTGAAAAATAAGCATTTTTCTGGATGAAAAAATTTTTCGCTTGCCTTTTTTCATTCGTGATAATAATAATTATCACTAGACTTGTTGAGGGACCTTTGAACGGCTGGATCTGCTGAAGACTGTAGCTCTTCAGCAGACGTGACCACTACGAGGCAGAAAAATCTCGGCGGAGAAGGTCGTTGCCGCGGAGCGTAAGAAGTACGGCGAGTGGCTCATCGCTGCTGGCCGGCGTCGGGGCAATGGCTCGACGCAGATATCCAACGTTGGTGTGACTCAGGGGTGAGACGTAATCGAAAGAGGGAGGCCTGAGCATGGCATACAAAGACGATATCGCTCTGATGGCTCACCTGATGCGGCGTGCTGGGTTCGGAGCTGGGCGCGATGAACTCGAAGCACGTGTAGCTAAGGGCTACGAAGCCACGGTCGAAGAGTTGCTGCATCCTGAGACGCAACCGCCGGTGGACGATTATGTCCTCCTGCGCTATCAACCCGGCGCATTGCTGCCTGGTGGTCAACCCCCCATGGGCAATGTGCACTGGATGTATTACTTGGTCAACACCAAGCGCCCGTTGGAAGAGAAAATGGCGCTCTTCTGGCATCATGTATTTGCCACCGGCAACTCGAAAGTCGATAACTACGATCAACTGTTGGAGCAAATTAAGCTCTTCCGTGACAAGGGGATGGGCAATTACCGCGATCTGCTCGTCGACTTGGCCAAGAATCCTTCGATGATTTATTGGCTCGATAACAACGAGAACCACGGCTATGCCGTGAACGAGAACTGGGGCCGTGAGTTACTCGAGCTCTTCAGCATGGGCGTCGGGAATTACACGGAGAAAGATGTCCGCCAAGCCTCCATCGCGTTCACCGGCTGGACGTTCGAGACCAAGATTCCCCGCCTGCCATACGGCCGCTTCCCCTGGAAGTTCGAGTATCGCCCGGAAGATCATGATGACAGCGAAAAGGAGTTCCTCGGCCACCGCGGGCGCTTTAACGGCGAAGATATCATCAACATCATCGTGCAACAGCCTGCATGCCATCGATTCATTGCGCGCCATCTGTATAACTTCTTCGTCGCGGATGAGCCACAGGTGCCTGCCTGGTCCATCGAGGCACCGCGCGACCCCAAGGCGATCGACACCATCGCCACTGCCTTCCGTGAATCGGGATATGACATCCGCTCAACCCTCCGCGTCATCTTCAACTCGGATTTCTTCAAGAATGCCCGCTTCCAGCATATGAAATCCCCCGCTGAAGTGGTGGTGGGAACGCTGCGCCTGGTTGGCGGCTTCGAGCTCCCCAAACCCGGGTACGGCGAACTATCGATGCAGCCGTCGTATATGGGCCAGGATCTGCTCAATCCGCCCAGCGTGGAAGGCTGGCATACCGGAAAAGAGTGGATCAACAGCGGGTCGCTGATGGCGCGTATCAACTTCGTGGCGGAGCTGGTCGGCGATCCGTCGCTGCCGGGCGTCCGCGCTATCATCAATCGACTCAAAACCCAGGCGCCATTGAGCCCAGAGCAACTGGTGGATGGGTGTTTGGATCTCCTCGGGCCCGTCGAGGTCAATGACGAGACCCGTCAGGAGCTCGTTGAAGCGGCAAAGGAGTGGGGCCAGATTCGTTGGGATAATGAGGCCAACTCCACCGTAGCTGACCAACGAGTGGGGCAAATGCTGCAATTGATCGCGGCGACGCGAGAATATCAATTCGCCTAACGCCAAAGGGAGGAATACACATGCCAGCGACGAAAAAAGATCCCGTGTTGGTCGTACTCCAACTGTCAGGTGGTAACGACTATCTGAACACGGTTATTCCCTATAATAACCCGCTGTATCGCGACAATCGCCCCGCCGTGGGTATTCCCGATGACCAGATCTTGCGCGTCGATAGCAACTATGGCTTCCATCCCGCCATGGCCCCCCTCAAAGAGCTGTATGACGAGGGCAAGATGGCGATCATCCACGGTGTGGGCTATGCCAATTCACCGCGTTCCCACTTCCGCTCCATGGACATCTGGCACACTTGTGAACCGGATAAGGTAGGCACCGAGGGCTGGCTCGGCCGTGTCGTGCGCGAACTCGATCCCAAGAAAGAGAACGTGGTGACGGCCGTCAGCTTTGGTCCGAGCCTGTTCCGTGCCTTGGCTGTTCCCGGAGTGCCGGTGGCGTGTGTCGCTGGCCCCCTGGAAAACTACGGCTTCCTGCCGACGATCCAGGAGCAGGCCCAGCGTGCCAAGGTGCTGGATCGCTTCGCTCGCATGTATTCGCCGGCGATTGGCCGCAACGCTGTGATGGAGTTCCTGGGCACCACGGGCCTAGACTCCTTGAAGGGGGCGGATATCCTCAAGGTGGCGCCGAAGAAGTACGCTTCCACCGTGAAGTATCCTGATACCCCGATCGCACGCAAGCTGCGGGGCATCGCCCAGGTCCATCTGGCCGACCTCGGCAGCCGGATCTTCTACTGCGATCATGGTAGCTTCGATACACATGCCAGCCAGAACCCCGGCCACGGCAACCTGTGGCGCGATGTCTCCGAAGGGATCAAAGCCTTCTACGCCGATCTCAAAGAGCACAACGCCGCGGACAACGTGATCGTCTTCCTGTTCTCGGAGTTCGGCCGCCGCGTGCGCGACAACGGCTCTGGGACAGATCATGGTGCGGCTGGTCCATGCTTCGTCATTGGCGATGCCGTGAAGGGCGGTCATCACGGTGAGTATCCTTCGCTGAAGGCGGAGCATCTGGTCCAGGGCGATCTAAATCCCAACCTGGACTTCCGCAGTGTGTACTCAACCATCCTGGCTCAGTGGCTGAAGCTTGATCCCAAGCCGATCGTCGGCGGGACCTTCGAACAGCCCGCCTTCCTGAAGAATTAACGGAAGGTGTTTTAACTCTTGGCTCGCTCCCTCTCCCACCTCGGGAAGGGAGCGAGCCAAAAGGTGTGGGCGGACGAAAGCCACTGCTTTCCTTAGAAGTGGACAGAAGTGGGCGATCGCCCGTAATTCAGGAATGCAGAGCTTTCACACATAACGGAGGGGAGCAATGCCACTGACAACGGTTGCGCGTGGGAGAGTATACGACTTCAGCCATGTAGTGGGACGTGCTGCCGCCTCGGGTGCTGGGTTTCAACATCCGCATTGTATGGTCCTGGCCAAGGGTGGGATTCTGTATACCACCAACCGAGGCAACGAAAACAACTTCGGCATGCGCGTCAATAAGGTGAAGATCGGCGCCCCCGGCGAAGAAGCGGTCTTGGCGGAATTCTTCAAGTGGGGGCAAGGCGATGGACGCTCAACCTGGCCGTTCGGCATCGCCCTGGATAGTCAGGAAAACGTCTACGTCTCCGACGATTGGCAGAACCAGATCTCCGTCTTCGACAAAGATGGGAACTTCCTGCGGAAGTTTGGTAAAGCCGGCGACGGCGATGGAGAGCTGTTCCGGCCCGCCGGTCTGGTCTGTGATCAAAACGATAACTTGTTGGTCGTGGATAGCGGCAACAATCGCATTCAGGTGTTCAGTAAGGACGGCAAATTCCTGGCCAAGTGTGGCCGTGCCGGTTCCGGCGACGGCGAATTCAATCAACCGTGGGGTATTACCGTCGACAAGGATGGGTATATCTACGTCGCGGACTGGAAGAACCATCGGGTGCAAAAACTCACGGCAGATGGGAAGTTTGTCATGAAGATCGGTGAGTACGGTACGCCGCCCGTGCCCCCTGGGGCGTATGCGGTGACGTATCTCGGGCCGTATATCTCCACGTCGCAGCCACCGGGATATCCAAAGGCTGGGCTGCTCAATCATCCCACCGATGTGGCTGTGGATACTGATGGGGATATCTACATTTGCGACTGGGGTAACCATCGCGTCTGTATTTTCGACCCTGAGGGATCTCCGATTGCAAACCTCATCGGCGATGCGCAGGTCATGGCGAAATGGGGGCAGCAGAGCTTGGATGCCAACCCGGACATGATGAAAGCCCGTCGCCGCGTCAAGAGCCTGGAGCCCGAATGGCGCTTCACGTTCCCGACGGCCGTGGATTTCGACCCTGAAACCGACCGTATTATTGTGGCAGATAGCCAGCGTGGTCGGCTGCAGATTTATCGCAAAGTCCGTGACTACGTGGACTTCCAAGCGAACCTGTAGCCAATACCGTGATGCTGGTAGCAACCGTGAAGCTGCTACCGACTTCGGCATAACCCGCGTTCCCCTGTTTCTCGACTCTTTGGGGGGTGGAGGGACAGGGGCGCGGGTGGTCCACTTCTCTCCGCCCTTCCTTATGGTCTTATCCCTCGGGGGTGAGACCATCTTTCTTCTCGGCGTCGCCGAGTCCTCGCCTTTTTCTACTTATTTTCCTCTATCAGGGGAACGGACGCGTTATACGCCAAATTGCTCTGGACATGACCGAGATCTTCGTCTATGAAGAGGGGGTAGAGTGTCTCGCCCGCATAACCACAGGCAGTTCGCAGAACAGCCTGTGGTAGGGACACCCGTCATCGCTCTGTCATGGCGCTGTCTAGCTCTCACTCGGCCCTCTCCCGGAGGGTTTCCGCGGAGGTTTTTCGCCCTCTTTTCCGACACGCTCTTTCAGGGAGAGAGTGAGAAGAAGGCGCGGGGGCAAGATTCTGTCTGAACAAAACCCGACCTTGTGAGCTTCCAGCGGGAGAGGGGGAGTGGGCGCGATGGGTCTCGGGAGGAAAGGGAAACACTATGGGGGAAGTCGTGTCGATCCACATTGCACGCCGCCGAAATGGCGCGGCAGAAAGTGTTGACCGGGTGATGGCGCAGACGAACTACGGCTTAGAGGGGGATTGGCGCTCGCGGCGAGATCGCGGGGGGCAAGTCACACTGATCGAAGCCGAGACCCTAGAGGAGATTGCTCAGCACTTGGGGCTCTCGATTCCTTCCGGGGCAAGCCGTCGGCAAATCGTTGTGCGGGGAGTACGACTCAACAACCTGCTCTTCCAGCGCATCCGTGTGGGAGCCGCGCACCTCTTCGTGGAGGATCTTTGTGAACCATGCGCGCGCATGGAGGAGACCATCGGGCCTGGGGCACGAGCGATCATGCAAGGGCGTGGCGGCGTGCGTTGCCGTGTCTTGCAGGGAGGAGAGGTTGGCGTGGGGGACACTGTGGCCGTCGAGCCATTTGCACGACCGACTCCGACGCCCGCCTAGATCTGTCTTCCGGTGAATGGCAGCATCGGCCCCGTGAGTATTCTCTTCGACTCAATTTGACCCGCACCGCACCTTCTTTCGACGGGAAAAGCAATACTGTTTGACACAGGGATTGTCAGTAAGGCTCTGATGAGCTCCCTCCCCGTTGACGGAGGAGGGGGGAGGGTGCCAAACGCCCTCCACGAAGCGAATGTCGAACTGTCTTGAGGGAAAGGGGAATAAGGGGCAGCGGGCTAGCCTATGATGGTCTGATCCGTGAGGGGTGGATCGGGCTATTTCCGATGAATCTGAGGGAGGTGAGATTCGTCGAAACCAATGTCCTCGTCATCCTCAAGCCCATCAGTGAGAAGACGGCAGCGCTCGATTTGCGCAAGAAGACCTTCGATGTCAAAGCCCTGATAGGACGGACGACAGGGAGTGAAGAGGTCGATGGCTGAGGTGAGGAGGTAACGGGCGCCGAAGACGTTCCCCTGCTTCAAATGATAGCAGGCCGCGGCAAGCTCGATGAGCCCGTGGAGAAATTCCGCGTCTTGCCCTGAGACGAGGGGGATCAGTTCCTCGAAGTAGTCGTGGCACTTTAGGAATTCGCCATGGTTGAAGAACGCGATCCCCCGCTGAAGGTCCTCGTGACGCATATGGCTAGGCAGAGGCAGCTGGCACGACAGCCGACACCCGCTCGTAGTTCGACAACCGTCGTCGATCTTTGCGGCCGCGCCGAACCTGAACGAGTTGGGCCACGACGCTGACAGCGATCTCTTCCGGTGTATCGGCACCGATCTCTAGGCCAATTGGAGCATGCACTTGGGCCAGGCGATTGGGGTCGGCGCCGCGCTCAATCAGCTTTTTCCACATGCGGGAGATCTTGCGCTTGCTGCCGATCATGCCGATGTAGCGCGCCTCGGTGCGGATGGCTTGCTCGATGACCGGTTCATCATGCTGATGCCCACGCGTCACCGCCACGATGTATGACTGATCATCGATCTTGAGGCGCTCGAAGACGGTGTAGAGGTCTTCCACCCGTGTATCGTCGGCCATCGGGAAGCGTTCTCTGTTCGCAAACGCTGGGCGGTCGTCGATGACCACGACCTTAAACCCGACCATCTTAGCGATCTTGGCGATCTGCAAGGAAACGTGGCCGCCACCGAAGAGGTACAAAGTTGGAATGGCTACGATCGGTTCGACGAAGACATCCAGTGTTTCTCCAGCCCGGAGTCCCCACCGCTGCGCCTCCTCATCGCCGATCTCGAATTGTAGCACGGTGAGGTAGTCCTCGCGCATCACCTCTTCTGCCTTCTGGCGCACATACTCTTCGATGAAGCCGCCGTCGCCGATGCTGCCGATCACCACGCCATCATCCCGCAGCACCAGCTTCGATCTTTCCTTCATGGCTGGCGGAATGCGACTGGAAATGACGGTCGCGATGGCTCCTTTCTCACCTGCAGCGCGAATCCGTGCGATTTCCTCGAAGACCGCATGCATGCGCTGCGGCACCACGGGCTCGATGAAGATTTCCACCTTGCCACCACAATTGAGACCGCTCTCGCCCGCATGTTGCTCGGTCAGGATGAACGAGGCGATTTTCGAGATGTCTTTTTTAACGACTCGTTGCGCCTCGGCCCAAACATCGGCTTCGAGGCATCCGCCGCCCACCGTCCCCACCATGGTGCCATCTTCGCCCACGAGCATTTTGGCCTTGCCGCTCATGGGCAAGGACCCTTTGCTGGAAATAATCGTACATAAGGCAGCGCGGTGCCCCTGCTGCTGTAAGCGTAGGATTTCAGCAAATACGTCGTTCATAGACATGACCTCCGTTCCGTAAACCGCGCCAGTTCTCGGGTATAATCTTCAGGAACGTCGATATCGCGAAGGATATCGTCGGTAACGAGATCAAACAGGTGAACATCGGCAGCATGTTCCTGCATGAGGGCGTTCAACCCGACGTGCTCAGGGAGGTTGAGGATCGCCTCGCGGTATTTATGTAAATTGACGATAATGGGGTGCCCCTTTTTGGCGCCGTAACGCGGGATGACGATGCCTTCGGTCCCCGTCCGATACTGGATGATGATCTGGCGCACGATAGCACTCTCGATGTGCGGCTGATCCCCCAGAGCAAACAGCACCGCATCAAATTCCATCCCAATGGCCTGCACGCCGGTTTTGATCGATGACAGCATCCCGTCCCGATAACGTTCGTTGACTACCGTCTGCACCGGACGCTCGCCCAAAACTTCACGCATACGATCTGCCAAGTGCCCGAGGACAACGATCACTTCGCCGACCCCGGCAGCCAAGAGGGTATCGACGACCCGCTCGAGAATCGTCCGATCACCGAACGGAAGCAATTGTTTAGGGGTCCCCATGCGCCGCGATTCGCCAGCCGCCAATACCACTCCAGCTAAGGCTGTGTCTACCGACACCGTTGACCCCTTGTTATATTATGCTGATTTCGCCGTCAACATGCCAGCTGCCGCCTGGACGGCATCGATGATCTTGGCATAGCCGGTGCATCGACAAAGATTACCCCCGAGCGCACGGCGAATTTGATCCTCTGTCGGATTGGGGGTGTGATCCAGCAACGCTTTGCTGGCCATGATCATGCCTGGCGTACAGAAACCGCACTGCACGCCGCCGCATTCGATAAAGGCCTTTTGCACAGGATGCAGCTCGCCGTGGGCGGCCAGCCCCTCGATGGTTTCCACCTGGCCGCCGTTGGCTTCCAGCGCGAAAATCAGGCAAGAATCGACCAACCGACCATTCAGGATGACCGAGCAGGCGCCGCATTCGCCTTCGCTACACCCTTCCTTCGTGCCGGTCAACCCGAGGTGTTCGCGTAGGAGCTGTAACAGTGTCGTACGTGACTCGACGAGCAGTTCATACGGTTCGCCATTGACTGTGACTGAGAGTACCTGTTTCGCCACTGTCGACTCTCCTTACCGGATAACCTTCTTCGATGGCATCGCTACAGTTACGTGCTTGGGTGGAGTTTCCCCCATTTCTGGAGTCAGTACCCTCTCGCCCTGTTCCACCCGCGCCTTTCCCCGTCGCGTGGGAGGGCATAGAGATGTCATTGAGCCGATCCTAACGAGCTTGCGCCCGTTCCAGCGCCTGCCTAAGCCCACGCTGCGTCAAGACACGCACCATCTCGCGGCGGTATTCGGCGCTGCTGCGTACATCATCGATGGGGCGTGCCTCCTCAGAGGCGATACGGCTGGCCTCCTGGATGAGCGCATCGGTCAGCATTTGTCCTTGCAACACACCCTCCGCCCGCGTGGCACGTAATGGCGTCGGTGCGACCGCCCCCAGCGAGATGCGTGCGCTCTGGCAAGTGCCGTTGGTCAAATTGAGCACCGCAGCACCGCAGACCACAGCGATGTCCATGGCGGTCCGTGTGCGGCGGAAGAAGGCGCCCCCAGTGCGCGGGTGAGGGGCAGGCAGGATGATCTCGGCGACCAATTCATTATCCTGCAACACCGTCCGGCCAGGACCGGTGAAGAACTCCTCCAGTGGCACGACGCGCTCTCCACTCACGCTGGCGATCTTCACTTGTGCACCGTAGCTGAGCAGCGCCGGGGCAGTGTCTGCCGCTGGGGATGCATTGCACAAGTTGCCGACTACCGTGGCACGATTGCGTGTTTGGACTGACCCTACCCAGGAGGCCGCCTCGGCAAGGGCTGGATAGAGCTGCTGGATCACCTCCGAGCGAGCTACCTCGTCCTGCAGCGCCGTTGGGCCGATCTGCACCCCACCACCACGATTCGGGGTGATGTAATCTAAACCGGGCACCCGTTTCAGGTCGATCACATAATCTGGCCCAAAGACACGCTTGCGAAGCCGTAGGTAAAGATCGGTCCCCCCGGCGAGGATACGCGCCCGACCTCGATAGCTATTCAACCATTCCAGCGCTTGTTGTAGTGTTTTCGGCGCGAGATACTCAAACTCCTTCACCGCCTACTCCTTCTCCAGTCGTGAGCGCTGAGCAATGAGGGCTGAGTCAAGGACGAGCAATGGCTTCGATCCTCAGCACTCGGGACTCAGCACTCAGCACTTATCTATCGCCACAGTGGTTGCAATGTTTTCGCCAAATTGATCAGGCTTTCCAGATTATGCACCGGTAAGAAGTAATCGCAATACGGCAGCACCGCTTTGATCCCCTGGCATAACGGTTGATAATGCGGGCTGCCGAGGAGTGGATTCAGCCAGATGATCTTGTACGACTTGTGCTTCAACGTGCGCATCTCGCGTTCGAGCAGTTGGACATCGCCACGGTCCCAGCCGTCGCTCATGATGATGACGATAGACTTGCGCGTCAGCATTTTGTCGGCGAGATAGGTATTGAACGTTTGCAAAGAGGTACCGATCTTCGTCCCGCCGGACCAATCCATCACTCGATGCGCAATCGCCTGCAGGCCCTGCTCTATGCCTTTCCGCCGCAGCAGATCGGTAATACGCGTCAGCCGTGTGCTGAAGACCAGCGTTTCGACACCCTTGAGCTCTTGCGACAGGCCATAGAGGAAATAAATTAGGAACCGACTGTAATAATCCATCGAGCCGCTGACGTCGCACAGTAGTACCAAACGAGTCTTGCGCACACGCCGCGTCTTATGCGACAGCGTTACGACATCGCCACCATATTTCAGGTTGCTGCGGAATGTGCGGCGATGATCGATGAGGTGGCCGCGGCGGTGGCTTTTCTTGCGGCGGCTCAACTGGGTGGCGATCTTCGGTGCCAGGATGGCGATGGCCCGCCGGATGAGCAGGAGCTCACGCTCATCGCAGTGTGCGAAATCCTTAGTGGTGAGAATTTCCTGATCGGTCCAACCCGGCTCGCGGCTATCGGAGAGGAAATCCTGGGTGTTGCCCGGTTGCCACTGTTCCATAGCGACCTCTTCAAAACCGGTTTCGCTGTCGCCGAGGTCGAGATCCTCGTAGACCGAGTCTTCGGGCAGTGGAGGGGGCTCATCGATGCCACAAGGGTCTATCGGTGCCGGACCTTCAGGCTCCCAGAAGTTCTTGAAGGCCTCGTCAAAAATGGGCAGTTCATCACGCTTCGACACCAGGTTGACCCGCGCTGCGTCATAGAAATCCTCACGCCGAGCCACATCCACATATTCCAAGCTGCGGCAGACGTCCAGCATACGACTAGGCGTTACCTGGAATCCCAGCGCTTTCAAATACCGACCGAACTGTAGGACGCGGCTGACCAGTGCTTCGGCGTAGGGGCCACCGTCGACATCAAGCATTTCAGGCAATGGTTCAGCCATATCGCGCGTGGGCATCTTGGCTCTCCTAGAATTCCAAAACGACGCGTTCCAGTTCGTCCCGTTTGAATTTTTCCACGTCCTCATGGTATTTCAGGATGCAGCCCACCGTTTCTCGCACCGTCTCTGGAACCAGCGCCGCTTGATTCAGGTGCAGCAGGGCCTGGGCCCAATCGAGGGTCTCAGCGATGCCCGGCCGCTTATAGAAGTTGACCTGCCGCAGCTTTTGCATGAATCGGCAAATCTGCTCCGCCAGGCGTTGTTGAATGCCGGGGATCTTCGCCAGAACGATCTGGTATTCTTTCTCGAACGAGGGATAATCGAGCCAGAGATAGAGGCAGCGGCGCTTGAGGGCGTCGTGGATCTCCCGCGTGCGGTTCGAGGTCAGGATGACAAACGGCCGTCGCTCAGCCTTAATGGTGCCGATTTCTGGGATGGTGATTTGAAAATCCGACAGCACTTCCAGGAGAAACGCCTCGAATTCCTCATCGCTGCGGTCCACCTCATCGATCAGCAGGACGGGCGGCACCGCGCCATCGCTCATGATAGCCTCCAGCAAGGGGCGCTTCAGTAAAAAGTCCTCGCTGAAGATAATATGTTCGAGTTCATCCCGCGTGCGCCCGCCCCCCTCTTCGAGCTTAATCTTGAGCATCTGCTTGGAATAATTCCACTCGTAGAGGGCGGTATTGGCGTCCAGCCCTTCATAACACTGGAGGCGGATCAGTTTGGACCCCAGGAGTTTCGCCATGACCTTGGCGACCTCGGTTTTGCCGACACCGGCTTCCCCCTCCAGGAAAATCGGTTTTTCCAGCTTGATAGCGAGAAACACAGTCGTGGCCAGGGCGCGGTCAGCGATGTAAGACTCCGCTTCCATCAGCCGCTGGACATCTTCGATCGCGCTGAACATGCACTTCCCCTTGTCTCACAATCGTGAGTTGTGTCATCGGGCACCACTCTTGCGGCCCATTGCTCTGCTGTAGGATATAGAAAGCACCTCGCAGTGTCAACCGCTTCGCCCCTGCCGCTTCCCAGCAGGCGACGTTTTCCCCCGTGTCCCCTCCGCCGTCTCCACCCCTTCGTAGCGGGATGGATCGCTGCTCCCTCTATCTCTGGCAAAAGGGTATAGACACGGCGGCCAGCGCTGCGTACAAGATTCTATCTGCCTGCCTTTGCAGGCACCGCCGGTCGTATGGTTGCCTGCCGAGGCGGCATTATCGGAAAAGGGGTGTGGTGTGTCAATGCTGGCGAGAACCTTTGAGGGACGGAAGGCTAGCTGTTACGCCAAACCAGCTCGACGGCGGATCACCCACTCGGCGCCGAATAAGACCACGAGGATGACAAACGCGCTGGGGGTATGCCGTAGATGGAGGGCGCGTTCCTCGATGATCTTGTATTGCAGGTCACGCTGCAGAATGTCCCGCAACACCGCAGCAAAATCGGCTCCCACCTGCGCCGGTGTGAAGAAGCGGCCGCCCGTCGCCGCTGCCAATTGCCGCAGCATCTCATGGTCAGGGGCGCCTGTCGCTGCCTCCGTAGACGACGGGATGACGTCATAAATCAAGACATCTTCGCCAAGGTACTTCTCTCCGAGGCGTGCTGTGACCTCGACCCGCGTCGCCCCCCGAGGTTCGGCGTTGAGGGTGGCCTGGAATTCTCCGGGTTCCTCAGCCGGAAGCGCGTTCACCCGCACCGACTGGCCCTGCGGATCGCTGACGACGAGGTTCAGCACCGCGCCGGGCGCGGGCGAGAAATCGTGGTCGAGGACGCGGATGCGCAGGGCTACCGTCTCGCCAAGCTGGTACACATCCTTATCCGAAAAGAGCCGGACCGGACGCAGGCTGGGCTCCTTGACTAACCAACGTACCATCTGGTGTACCATGTTGAGGTAATGGTGGTTACCCCCCTTCGCCCCCACCAATTCGAAATTCCACCGCCACAACTGATCGCTCAAAAAAGCTAACGTGCGACCCTCGCCGTACTGCAAGGTGGCCATCAAGGGCAATTGACTGAATTGCCCATCCGCTGTCACCCCGAGTGTGACCGCCTCCGGTTTGGGACGCCGCGCCCGATTGAAGCCGCGCAGCGCCGGCATTTCATGCCAAATGCGCTGGGTCTCTTCGACGTTTGGCGCCAAGCGGGTGATGGGATGCTGTAACCCCTCCGGGGTGAGTTCCATTTTGACGCGGCTGTGCACATAGCCAGAGCGACTCTGCTCCAAGGTCACCGGCAAAATGTCTTCAATGGGGGTGTTGGCAAAGCCACCGAGATCGAACGATTGATCGCCGCCGAACATCGCGAAGGCGCCGCCGTCGGCGACGAATTTGCGGATGTTTTCGAGGTATAGCATGGGAAAATACAGCAGATATGAAAAATTGTCGAAGATCAGCAGATCGAAATTGCCCAATTCCTCGGTGAACAAGCGGTTCGTTGGGAATGGAATGAGGCTCAATTGGTCGTCGGGAACATTGACCTCATCAGTCGGTGTCCGGAGGATGATGAACGAGATGAGATCGATGCTCGGATCCGATTTGAGGGCCCGCCGCAGGAAGCGGTAATTCCAACTCGGACGTCCCGAGACCACCAGTACACGAATCTTGTCGCGTCGCACTTGTAGTTGAAAGTCCTTGTGATTGTTTGCCCGCAGCATCTCTCCAACCTGGACGGGGGTCTCCACCGACAGCCGGTAACGTCCGACCTCTTTGGGGGTGACGGTGAAGGTGGTGCGCTTGGTCACGCGATCGTCGTTCAGGTGCAGGCTGCTCGTTGAGATAATGCGCCCTTCTTGCTTCAACACCAAGGGAATGACTAGCCCGCGGTAGCCCCAGCTTCTCACCGTCACCTCGATTTCCGTTGGGTTATGGATGAAGGCGAAGTTCGGGGCCTCAATGGCGGCAACCTGGATATCGCGATAGTGATCGGGATCGCCCATCCCCACGGTGACCACGGGTAGACCCGTTTGATGCACGGTCTCGGTCGGCACCTCCCCGGCGGTGACAATCCCATCGCTGATGACCACGATACCGGCGAGAGGGGTGTCGTGGTATTCCTGTTGAACATCCGCAAGGCTCTGCGCCACATTCGTGGCACGCCCATCGGCGGCCAGCGCCGCGACATCGTCGCGAGTCAGAGGCTGGGCGTGTTCAGCGAAGCGATACACCCGCAGGTCGAAATCGCGTGCGAGGGTATCGAGCACACGGCCTTCGATGAGCAGATCTTGAGCTTGTCGTAAGCGGGTGGTCTCCGCTGAGGTCGCGGCCGGCAATCCCATGCTCTCCGAAGTATCGAGCAACAACGCTAACGGGATGGGGATCTTTTGCAAAGTCTGGAGCAAGATCGTCGGGTTGGTCAAGAACAGGATGATCAGGGTAAACGCCAGCAATCGGAGGCCGGAGACCAGCAGTGCCACCCATATAGCCGTCTTCTGTCGGAGGTACCAGACCTGATAGCCTATGTAAGCCCCCAACAAAAGTCCGATCACGATCAACTGCCACAGCGGCAGGCTATTCGCGAAAGTGAATGTGAGTTGCGTACTCGTCAGCTCCGGCACGCCGATCGGCTCCTAGAAGCGAGGACTGAGCGCTGAATATCGCTGTCGTTTATTGGCTCAGTCCTCAGTCCACGTCACTCCGTGTTACTCCGTCCTGTCCTTTTACCCCAGCTTCCGATTGATGAAGGGGATGTGGATCTTATCTTTCTTGTAATTCTCAGTCAGAGCATACATGACGATGTTGACGCCCAGCATGAAACTTTGCAAGCGTTGGACTTCCCCACCGGGCAGGCATTCGTGCCGCCAATTCCCGAGAGCATCTCGCTCCCAGGCCCCCCCGAGGTCATTTTGACAGTAAATCAGCGGCGTCCAGTCATCGATGGTCACGCCTTCGAGGGAGGGATTGACCAGACGCCGACCGCCGACGGTGCGCACCAGGTAGTAGGAGCGAAACACCGCGTGATCGAAGGGAAGGCGCTCCAGCGTCTGAGCCGGGAAGATGCGTTGGACCTCGGTGCGAATCCGCCGCTCAAAAGGGCTGCCGCGATAGCCACTGGCATCGTTGACCAGCATGAAACCGCCGAAATTGAGAAAACGCCGCAGGATGGCGATTTCTTCCTCTGTGAAGGGCGTGAAATCGAGGGCGCCCGTGAGATATAAAAACGGGTAGGAGAACAGCTCAGGGTCATCGAGCGTGAGCGTTTGCCGGCGAAACGACACCACGATGCTGGTGCGGCGATCGACTTCTTTCAACAACTCTGGGGAACTGGCGGGGTGCGGGTCCCAGTCTCCGCCGTGATAGCGCACCTGAGTAAAGACGAATGGGCTCGACGCCTCCTCCTGGCGTCCCCCGCCGAGCTCTGGGCGCATGCCTGCTTGTGCCAGGGACCATGAGCAGACGCCGCCCCCCATGCCAAACGCCACCAGATGCATGAATTGTCGGCGAGTGATCACGCGCTCACCCCCTTCTGGCCTAGCGTAACCGATTGGCTAACACGCCTTCGACCAGCATCAACGCCAGCATCCCGATGAGAAACCATCCCGCAAGCGACATCGGGGTTACTTGCGGGGGTCGCACTGGATCGCCGGGTTGCCACTGCACGATAGCCAGCGGGATGCCGGGGAATTTCTCGCGCAGTTCCTCGGGCTGAATAGGCGTCACGTCCGATTCCTCCAGCGGCGTATTGACCGCTACCAGACCAGTTTCCTGTCCCACCCTGAGGCGATAGAACCCTGGCACACGGGCCTCACCATAATGGGCCTCTGCCCCTCCCTCTGGCCCATCCGGAAAGACTCTGACTTCTCTGCCGTGTGGATCTCTGATGGTGAGTGGCAGATCCCGCTGCGGCTCCGAAACTTTCAGGGTGATGGGATGCGGGATGCGCACATCCGACGCCAAGCGCTGATCGGTGTCGCCGCCAGCCAGATAGATCGCCCCGGTTTGGATCAGTGGCAGATAGGTGGTAGTGACTGGCAACTCGTTCCAGTCCACATCGGCTGTCGAGGTGAACATCAGTATCCGTCCACGCCCCACCTTCCCTTCAAGCAGCAGCGGTCGACCGTCGGGGAGCGCGATAAGGACACGTGAGACGGGCGGCAAGGAGGCCCTCTCTGTGGTCAGCAGTCGTTGCACCCGCACGCTACCCAGCGCCTCCCGCCCCTGACCGCTGAAGGGTTTGAAAAGCGGATGGTCGGTCTCCGACACGTGCAACGGCACTGGATGCCTTTCCGTGCGATCGAGGCGTGCGCCAAGGCGGGCCGGGAGCAAACGGGTGGGGGCGTCGAAGAAGTCACGGTTATAGACGTTCGGGTCCACGTGATGCCCGAGAAACCACCACAGCCCGCCGCCTCGATTGACGAACGCCATCAACCGGGAGCGAAAGCTCGATGACAGGGTCAACACGTTGGCCAGTGCCACCACATCGTAGTCGTCGAGTCGTAGCCGTTCAGCTTCCTCCACAGGCACCACACGCGGCTGGATTGGACCGGGACGGGAGGTCCCCTCGGGATTGAGGGCATTCATCAGGTAAAACGTTTCACTAGCCACCAAGGTCGTCCGGGGGTCGCCGTCGATCAGCAACACTCGCAGCGCTTTCCGCACGGGTACGGTGAAATAAAACGCATCATCAGCGGGCAACGCATCGCCACCCAGCACGACCGCGCCGCGACGGTAGCCTGGTTGGTCGAAGACCACATCGAACACCACCTCTGCCGCCGCTCCCCGAGGCAGATCGAGCAACCGTTGATCCAACGTGCGCTCATCGACGAGGAGGCGCATTGGTACCTGCTTACGATCAAGGGCGCCAAAGTTCACCACGCTGGCGGTAAGCTTCGTGCGCACACCAGCGACCACGGGTGCATGGTCGAAACGGGCTACACGTACCGCGGCATTACTGGGAGCATTTTGCTCTCCCACGACCATCACCGTCACTTGCACTTGGGGATCGATGATCTGGAGGGCCGCCGGCTCGAAACCCACCCAAGGAATGCGCGTGCGATCAGTGACGACCACGATTTCTTTCTTAGAAGCGTCGCTGGTTTTCAACAAGGCATAGGCCTGCTGAAAAGGTTTGATAAACCCCGAGGACTCGGACGTACCATCCAGGGCAGCGACTTGCTGGATCAGGCGGGCGCGCTCACCGCTCAACGCCTGGGGCGGCTCATCCGTCGACACCACGGGTAGAACCACCCCTTGATCCTGCGGGCGCAATTCCTGGAGCACCAGGCCAGCCGCCTCTTTGGCCAGCTCCCACGTCGTCGTTCCTGCGACCTGATAAGCCATGCTCATGGTGTTATCGAGGATGAGCGCAACAGCACGGGTCTGCGTGATCTCGGCGAGGTCGCCTTCGCTCGGTCGCAGCACCGGCTCCGCCAGCGCTGTGGTCAACAAGAAAAGGATGATCGTCCGCAGTGCCAACAGCAACCATTGCTTGACGCGATATTTACGAGCGACCCGACGCTCGGCGCGCAGAATGAATTGCACGGCGGGAAACCGGACCACTCGGGCTCGACGGCGATTGATCAGGTGAATGATCACCGGAATGCTTGCCGCCAAGGCACCCCACAGAAAGGCAGGGTTAATAAAGGTGAACCATCCCATCAGGCACCTCGCCAGGCCAGATATTTGAGCAGCCCCTTATCAAGCGGCGTGCGAGTGTCGAACAACGTATAATCGATGGCCTGACGCCGACACTGCGTCTCGTAATCCTTGATAAACTGCTGGATTTGCTCCTGATAGTCGGCCATGATGGCACGGGGATCGGTGACCACCCGCACATCGGCCTCGAGGTCTTCGAATTGGGTTAATTGCGTGAAGGGGAAGGCGATTTCGTCGCCATCGAGGACGTGGAAAACCAGTACCTCGTGCTTTTGGTAGCGCAGATGCCGCAACCCTTGCATGACCTCAGCCGGTTCATCGAGCAAATCGGAGAGCACGATCACCAGGCCGCGCCGCTTCAGTTGGCTGGCGATATGATGCAACGTCCGGCCCAGATTGGTCTCCCCTGTGGGCACGGTTTGCTCGAGGCTTTCGATGACGGCGCGGAGGTGGCCAGAGCTGCTGCGTGGCGGCAGCTGCTGTCGAATGCCATCGGCGAATGTCACCAGGCCGACGAGATCTTGCTGGTTGAGCATGACATAGGCCAGCGCTGCACCGAGATAGCAGGCATAGTCGAATTTGCTCACGCCGTTGGAGCGATAATCCATCGAGGCGCTGGCGTCGACCAGCAAGTAGCAACGGAGGTTAGTCTCCTCCTCGTACTCCTTGATGTAATAGCGGTCGAACTTGCCGTACGCCTTCCAATCGATGTGCCGAATCTCGTCGCCCGGGGTGTACTGACGGTGTTCGGAGAACTCGACGCTGAAGCCCTTGTATGGACTGGTGTGCAGGCCGGAGATAAGGCCCTCTACGACATAACGGGCTCGTAGGAGGAGGGTCGAGAGTTTGGAGAGCGTCAGCGGATCGAAATAGTTCGGTTTGTCAGCCATCAGGTGAGCTCGGGTTGGACTTCGACCAGCAGCCGGTCGATGACCTGCAGCGAAGTGATCCCTTCGGCTTCAGCGGCGAAATTGGTAATGATGCGATGCCGCAACACAGATCTTGCTAACGCTTGCACGTCCTCGATGGCCGCCGCATAGCGCCCATTCAACACCGCCCGTGCCTTCGCCCCTAAGATGAGGTACTGCGAGGCGCGTGGTCCCGCCCCCCAGTTAATCCACTCCTTGACGAAGGCAGGAGCATGTAGATTCGAGGGCCGCGTCGCCTGCACCAGCTTCACGGCGTAGCCTACCACGTAGCGCGCCGCTGGCACGCGCCGCACCAGGCTTTGCAGGGCCAAAATGCGCTCGGCATCCAGGACTTTTTCGAGCTGCGCTTGGTACGCTGAGGTGGTGGCTTCGACGATCTGGATCTCTTGCTCGAAGTCGGGATAATCAATGCCGACGTTGAACATGAAGCGGTCGAGCTGCGCTTCGGGCAGCGGATAGGTACCTTCCTGCTCGATGGGATTTTGCGTCGCCAGCACGAAGAACGGGAGATCGAGTGGATAGGTGTGCCCCCCTGCCGTCACCTTATATTCTTGCATGGCCTGCAACAGAGCGGCCTGCGTCTTGGGCGGCGTACGGTTGATCTCATCGGCCAGCAGGACGTTGGTGAAGATCGGCCCTTTCAGGAAGACGAACCCGCGATGCCCGGAGGCGGCATCCTCCTCGAGAATGTCTGTGCCGGTGATGTCGGACGGCATCAGATCCGGTGTGAATTGCACGCGATTGAAGGTGAGGTCCAAGACGCTGGCCAGCGTGCTGATGAGCAGGGTTTTCGCCAGCCCGGGCACACCCACCAGCAGGCAATGTCCACGCGAAAACAGGGCGATGAGCAATTCTTCGATGACGGCCTTCTGGCCGACGATGACTTTTTCCAACTGGGCGACGATGCGGTCGCGCGCCACAGCGATCTCTTCCGCGGCCTGGCGATCGTCCCGATCGAGCGGCTGCTCGGCCGCCGTCGTTGTGGTTTCAACGTCCACGCTTTCCATCCTTTCGTCCATTCTTTAGGCTTAACACCACTTCTGATCTCACCGCCATTGTCCCGGATCAGTTTCCGATTAAGCGCCTCGCCACACGGGCTTCGCGCTCGGCGGCCTCAGTGTCCCCCAGTTGGCGGTACAACTCGGCTAAATAGCGGTGCGGCAGGGGATCGAAGGGGTTGATGTGGATGGCCTGTTCATAATGATGGCGGGCCTTCTCTGGCTCCTGTAGCAGCCGGTAAGCATCGCCGAGGGTAGCGTGTGCGGGGCCGTAATCGGGAGAGATCTCCAGCGCGTGCCGGAGGTGCGGCACCGCGTCCTGCGGCCGTTGCGCCATCAGCAGGGAGCGGGCCAGTTTGTTCAGCACGAATGGCGCATCCGGGCGTAATTTACGGGCGCGGTCGTAGTAGTACACTGCGCCTTCCAGCCGACCGCGTTGGCGCATCAGATCGCCGAGCGCGAGATCGCGCTCGACCGTAGCGGATTGTAGGGCTTCATGTTCCAATTTGTCTGCATCGCGCTCGCCCTCCTCCACTACCTTGTACTGCGTTAGCTGCACACCTGGCACTGGAGTGAGATGTTTGGCGCGCAAGAATTCCTTCCACTGATCCTCAAAGGCGGTGAACGGCATGCCTACCACCCGTTCGATGGGCTCTTTGGCGCCGTGACTCTCGGTGCGAGCCATCTCCAGAAAGACCTCGCGCAAGCCTGGATAGCCGACCCGATTTAGGATGAATTCCACCGCGGAGGCCGCTTCCGCATAGGCTAACTGCACCTGTTGCGGCGTTTCCAGGCGCACAAGCGAGGGCTCCATCTGCGCGAACGTAACGAAGTCCCCCGTGCGCAGCGCCTCCGCTAATAGGGTGCGGTTGACGGGGTTCAGATACAGTGAGGTGGCGCTCCGCCAGCGTGACTCCTCGTGCTTGGCCACTCCTTCGTGAATCCAAATCGGCGCCTTGTCCTGGCTGAGTTTGACGATGACATAGTGCACATATTCGTGTACCAACGCATCTAACCAGCGATACCCCCGCAACAGCACGCGCGGCGACAGCACCATGATCTTATCGAATTTACAGATCCCCACCGCCCCAGCCACCTCGATATCGCGTTTCGACAGCGATGAGGCAGCATGAAAGCGCTCCGGGTCGGGGAAAATCTCGATCCGCACCGGCATGCTCGGCCGATGCCCCAAATCCCGACCGAGAAAGTCATGGGCGGCCTCTAGAGCTGCGAGCGCATATTCTGCTAACACCCCATCGCGCTCTTCATACAACTTCAGGATGAAGTGTGGACTGGTGTGGGTCGTGAAATCGCGCACCGCCCACGCCGATTGCTCTGCGAACGCCTTCCAGCCCTTAGCGAGTTCGCTTGTAGGCTCAGCTGCGGCCCACCGTTCGGCCCACTGTGCCGCTTCGACATATTCTCCGCGGTAAAGAGAGGCCTTGGTGAGAAGCGCCAGGATCCGGGGATTTTGCGGCTGTGGGCCGAGCGCCGTCTGTGCAAGGCGATAGGCCTCTTCACCGTCCCAGCGCTCGAGGGCGGCCTCAGCACTGCTCAGGGCATCCTGTGCCAACGCTGACCCGAGGGGGATCAGCGGCAGCGTCAAGAGCATAACGACGCTGCACCACCCGATTTTTCGCTGCCGGATGTCCGATCGCATCTTCCCGCCTACATCACTTTATGCTCCGTCACCTTAATGCCGCCAGATTCTACGGCCGGGCCCTCACTCGGTGAGCTTCTTGAAGTATTGCTCGACCTGCCCCCTGAATTGAGACGGTGCGCCCCGTTTCAACGCCTCCATGATTTCCTCGCGGAATTGTTTTGGGACCTTGTATTCCTCTTTGCCCGGGATTTTGAAATCCCGTGTATTGATGCCCAGACGCCCCTGATCGCGCGGGGAGCGGTCTGGGAACGGCTGCGGGTTGAACGCATAGGGATCACCCGGCCGACGCAGGACCATAGGCACCGGAATTTGTCCCATCTGGCCGCGCTGGGCCATCTGCTGCATCGCCTGTTGCATGGCCTGTTGCCCCTGCGATAGGCGGCGCAGCGCTTCCTCTTCGGGCGGGATGGCTTGGCGGGCATGATGCTGGCCGAGTTCTCCCGCGGCCTCTCCCATGAAATCCGCCGCTTCACCCAGCTGTTGCCGCATTTCTGGGCTCAGAAACGGGACAAACTGCGACAATTGATCGAGCCGATCTTTCAGCGCGCCGGTGCGTTCCTGCACAGCTCTTTGACGCTGACCCAAGCGTCCAAGTTCCTCCCCGTGCTGCGGATCCATCACATCTTGGCCATCCAGTGCGTGGAGGTCGGCCAGGCGCTGATGAGCCTGGCCGAGATCCTCGCGCAATTGCTGCAGGATCGCCTTCAGGTCTGGGTGCTGGCGCAAAAACTCTTCCCAGGAAGAGGATGGGTTCTGCTCCAGGGTCGATAATTCTTGTTCAGCATCTTCTAAAGCTCGCAGCAACTCGGCGCTTTGCTCCGGCGTCATGTGATTGAGGATACGATCGAGCGCTCGCTCCGTGCGGTGCAGGCCAGATGTCGGCGGGCGGGGACGACGATGTTCCATGAGGGCTTGACGCCCTGCTCCCTCGATCTGTTGCTGCGCCTCCTCAATGGCCTGGCGCAGGTCGCGCTGTAAGCGCTCGAACTCGGTGCGCTGCTGCTCATCGATACGTTGGCCCAACTCCTTATCCACACGGCCGGTCTCGCGCAGGATCTCCGACTGCTCTTGCATGATCTGATCGAGCTCACCCATGGCGCGTTCCATACCGCTCTGCTGTTGGCCGAATGGCATCGAGTGGGCGAAGCGCTGGGCGCTTTGCAGGGCGGCTAACATCTGCGACAACGAGCGTAACAGATCCTCGGCCAGCCGCTTGGCATCGGCGAGGTTGCCGTTCTGCAATTGTTCCCGCAGTTGCTGCAGCGTTTGCATCATATCGCTCAATTCCAACTGTTGCAGCGCCTCGCTATTCAAGAACTCATCTGGGAGCTCCGACGGCAGCTGCGATAGGGCCTCCATAAGGGCACGCATAGCCTTTTCCAGCTCGTCCAGCTCGCGCGCCAGGGCCTCACGGGTGGCCTCATCCATCTCCTGCCCCAGCTTCTCCAAGTCGATGAGGGTGTCGAGGAGATGACGTTGCGAACGCGCCATGCGCTGGGCGAGATTTTCGAGATCGCGCATCTTGGCACGCTTGCCGATGTCTTGGGCGAAGAGCGCCAACCGCTCCAGTTCCGACTGCGCCGCCTCCTGCTTGGCCAGGGCTTGATCGAGGGCTGGGCTGCCGTCATCCGGTTGCTGCTGGGGGCGCTCCTCGCCCTGCTGTTGTGGGCTCTGCGGTGTCTGGCGAGATGGCCGCGATGCCTGCGGCGCCAACTGCTGCCGCGCCCCACCCATGAGGGAGTCCTGGGTGAAGTTCAGCTGATCACGCAAGGTCCGTGTGTCTTCGTAGCGCGTATAATCGCTGAGGTAGTCTTTTTCCAGCATCTGCAGCATCTGATCGAGTTGGGACACGAGATCCTGCGCCTGGCGCTGCAGATCAACCTGGCGCTCGGCCAATTCCCGGGCCGCCTGCGAACCGTGCGGAACCGGTTCCTGGGCCGCGTCGGCGGTGCGGCCATTGAGGTCGAGCTGATCGGCCAGGAGGTCGATGAGCTTCTCGGCCACCTGGTGTTGCATCTCGTCGAGGCGACGATGCTCCTCCTCGCGCCCCCTGAGCCTCAGCGTGTGAGTAGCCGACACGCCGCGCTTCGGACCGGAGACGGTGTCGGTGTCCCACACCTCCAGATAATAGGTAATGGCCTCGCTGGCGTCGCCGAAGAGGTCGGTGACATCCCAGTAATACTTGCCGCGATACCGCGTCGCGACTTCGTCCACGCGATCGATGAGCAGGCGCTTCTCCCCAAAAGCGCCAACGCGGTAGACCAACGTCAAATCTCGCACTCCGAAATCGTCGCGGGCTTCATATTCGAGCGTCATAACCCGCGCCTCATCCAATTCCAGTTCCGGCTCAGGGGCCACCAGATCGATTTGCGGCGGCGTATCGGGAATGATATCGATGCGGTAGTACACCTGATCTTGATTCGCAAAGCCGTATTCATCCTGGACTTGGACGCGGTAACCACCGGCCTTGGTGATGAGGGCCGTGGCCTGCAGCGTGCCATCGGCCCGCACCATCAAAGGCAATTGCGTGTGGTCGTCGAAGACCAATTGCCCTTGGGCGATCGGTTTGTTCACGGCCATCTCAATGCGCACTTCAGATCCCGCTAGCGCCTCCAGGTGGCCCGTCCCCTCGACGATCTTGACGGGCAGCCGGGTATAATCGGGATATTGGTAGCGGACGCGGAAATTTCCGACTGCCGGGGCTTCGACGACCTCAACCTCGCCTACCTCCGACGTGGTGGCTCCAGCCATGGCTTGAAACTTCAGCGCCTCGTGTACACGGTGAAACGTATGACGAAAACCGCCCTGGCCGTCCGGGATCATCGTATCGTCGCGTGCTTTGCCTGCATGCCACGAACGCAAGTGGACCTCCGTCGGCATACGCCCGCTGGCCATAACCTGCAGCGTCAGCGGCTGCCCGACGAGGATGCGCCGGGGATAGTCACTCAGCGTCAAGGCCGTCGGCGGCACGCCGATCAGGTTAAGCGGGTGGAGGAGATGGTCGACCGATGCCGCCAGGAGATGCGGCGCAAACCAGCACACGCCCAAGGTGGCCGCCATCAGAGGCATCACGACCCAGAGTTGCCGCCACACGCCGCTCCAATCGACTAGCGGGTGCTGGGCTAGATGGTCGATCTGGGCACGGGTGACCTCCAGGAGGCGATCAACCAGCGTGCGCGAGATGCCCGTTTCAGGGTGTTTCTGCAGGGAATCGGGGAGTTGCAGGGCGCTGATGAGGTTATTGTGGAATTCAGGGTGAGCGGCTTCAATCGACAACGCCGCTACTTCTAAGGAGCGACGCTGCAGACAAGCCCGAAGGAACCACCACGCGGCGATGCCGATGGCAGCCCACGAGAGCAAGGCGGTGGCGAAGATGAGCGGCGGCACGGCGAGGGCCACCGGCGTCAGGCCAGCGCCCAGCAAAAGCGTCGCCAGCAACACCGTCATAGCTACGAGGGCACGCTCCAGCAACGTCGCCATGCGCAGATGCCGTGCGATGCGCTTGATGAACGCCAGAATCATGCGTTGATGCGCTGATGTCATGGAATGATGTCCTCAGTGGAAGATGCAGGATGAGGCCCTGCTGACTTGCAAGGGCGATCATGGGCTTTCCTCCAAGCGACGTAGGATATGCTCCACCTTCTCATCGTCCTCGGGTTCAAGCCGCGCTTTGGCATCCAGGCCTTCGCGAATCAGCTGCGCGATCCCCCGACCTCCCTCTTCCACGATCAGATCAACCAAGTAGCCACCGATGATGCCACGAAGTTTGGCGAATAACTCTCCCTGAGGCTGTGGGTCATTCATCGCATATTCCCTAAGAATTTGAGAGATCCGAACACGATGTCATTATGAAAAGGCATCCGGGTGATGTCAAGCACAAAGCCTGGTGGCGGTTCTGCCCCGTAAATTCTCGGAATTTCGGCGGAAAGATGCTCATCCAGGGTCAATTGACACCGACATGACGGCCGGGTATGATAGGCCCGGCAAGGGACGATCATCGGCTTTCGACGGAAACGAGGATCTTATGTTGACCCCAGCCCTTATCGACGCATTGCGGCAGATCGTCGGCCCCGGCAACGTGATCGAGGCTCCCGAGGACAAATTGGTCTACGAATGCGACGGCCTGACGATGTTCAAGGCCGTACCTGACATCGTCGTCTTTCCCACCTCGACCCAACAGGTGGCGGACATCGTGCGGCTGGCCCATCGCGAACGCATTCCTTTTGTCGCCCGCGGTGGCGGAACGGGCCTGAGCGGTGGAGCGCTCGCCGTCGAGGGCGGCATCATGATCGCGCTGACGAAGCTGAATAAAATTCTGGAGATCGATCTGGAGAACCAGCGCGCTGTTGTGCAACCGGGGGTGGTCAATCTGTGGATCACCCAAGCGGTCGCTGGTCAGGGATACTACTACGCCCCCGATCCCTCAAGCCAGCAGGCTTGCACCATCGGCGGCAATGTGGCCGAGAACTCAGGAGGCCCGCATACCTTGAAATACGGGGTGACGACGAACCACATCCTCGGGTTGGAGATCGTGCTGCCCGATGGCCGGATCATCGAGACGGGCGGGCCGGCGGAGGATTATCCGGGGTACGATCTGACCGGCCTCATGGTGGGATCGGAGGGTACCCTCGGCATCGTCACCAAGGTGGTCGTGCGGCTGATGCGCAAGACCGAGGCGGTCAAAACGCTGATGGCCGTCTTCGAGAGTATGGACGACGCCAGCAACGCGGTGTCGGATGTCATCGGCCAGGGGATCATCCCCGCCGCCATCGAAATGATGGACCAGTTGGCCTTAGAGGCGGTGGAAGCCTATATTCATGCCGGTTATCCGACGGATGCGGGGGGCGTGCTGCTGATCGAACTCGATGGCCTGCGCGACGGCATGGACGAGATGGCCGCCCAGATCTCGGAGATCGCGCGCAAGCATAATGCGCGAGAGGTGCGGGTGGCTCAGGATGAGCGTGAGCGCGAGCTGCTCTGGCTCGGACGTAAGCGCGCCTTTGGCGCCATGGGCCGCATCAGCCCGAGCTATTACGTCCAGGATGGGGTGATCCCGCGCACGCGGCTTCCCGAGGTGCTGCGCCGCATTCGCGACATCGCCGCTCGCTATCGGATTCGCATCGCCAATGTCTTTCACGCTGGCGATGGCAACCTGCATCCGTTATTGCTCTTCGACGAACGCGATGCCGAGCAGCGCGAGCGCGTCTTGAAGGCTAGCGAAGAGGTGCTGCGGGCGTGTGCTGAAGTGGGGGGGAGCCTAAGCGGCGAACACGGCATCGGCATCGAGAAGCGCGAGGACATGCCGTTGGTGTTTACCGAAGCTGATCTGGCCGCGATGCTGAAGGTGCGCCAGGCGTTCAACCCGGAAAATCTCTGTAATCCTGGCAAAATTTTCCCGACGCCGGGGCGTTGCATCGAGGTCGGTCCACCGGTGACGGAGAAGGTCGTCGACGGGGTCCGCATCGAGCGGTTTTAAACCATAGCAGCCCACGATATTGGTTGCTACCGGCCACCACCTTGACCATGAGCGATGTTGCTACCTTGATCGATGCATTGATCGCCATCGTTGGCCAGCCGTTCGTACGGACAACGCCGCAAGCCGATATCTATCGCCTCGACGAGCGTGTCCCGTGGGTGGTTGTGTCGCCGGGCACCGTCGAGGAGGTCGCCGCCGTGCTGGCGCTGGCCCATGGCGCTGAGCTGGCTGTGGTGCCGTGGGGCGGCGGGACGACGATGGGCCTGGGACAGCCCCTCGAACGCATGGACATCGTGCTGTGCTTGCATCGCCTGAACCACATCTTGGAGCATGAGCCCGCCGAGTTGACGGCGACGGTGCAGGCCGGGATCACGATCGCCGTCCTGCAGAATCAGCTCGGCAGTCGCGGCCAGTGGTGGCCGGTGGACCCGCCTTTGCCGGAATCGGCGACGCTTGGAGGCGTGCTAGCGACGAATGCCAGCGGTCCCAAACGCCTGCTCTATGGCACCGCCCGCGATCTCGTCATCGGCGTGCAGGTTGTCCATGCCGATGGCGTCAGCTCGAAAGCGGGCGGCAAGGTGGCGAAAAACGTCACCGGCTATGACATGATGAAGCTGTACATCGGCTCGCTGGGAACGCTAGCGGTCATCGTGGGGGCGACCCTGAAATTGCGCCCCCTGCCGCCGGTTCAGCAGTTGGTCTGGGCCGGGTTTCCGACGCCTGTCGCAGCCTGGCAAGCGGCACAGCCATTGCTCAGGTCGCAATTGCTGCCAAACGCTATCGAGCTGGTTAATCCCACCGTCGCGGCCTTTTTGCAGCGGAACGTCGCCGGCCCGGACAGTGGGCAGGGTTGGGGCTTGCTGGTCGGGTTCGATGGGGTGGAACCGGCGGTGGCTCGGCAGATCCGCGAGCTACAGGGGATGTGCCAGGCGGCCGGCATGACTGCCTGGTGGACCGACCTCGACGATGGTCGGTTGTGGCGTGCGCTTCAGGCCCGATTTCGACCGCAGGGCACCGAACGGGACGAGCGCCTGGTACTCCGAGTGGCGACCGTACGCACCGAGGTGTTGCCCTGGCTCGATGGCCTAGCGCGAGACGAAGTGTGTGGGGGCGAAGGCCTTGAACTAGCGGCGCGGCTCGGCAACGGTCTGATCTTTGCGAACTTGCCATATCCGCATGATCGGGCTGGGACCGAACGCTTGATGGAGAGGATGACGGAGATGCGGGCGCAGCTCATGGCCAGGCGCGGGTATCTGGTGATTGAAAGCGCCCCTGTGTCGTTCAAAGCCCAGTTCGATAGCTGGGGGGATCTAGGACCCCAAGCCGAGGTCATGAGTGCGTTGAAACGCGAATTCGACCCGCGACGGGTGTTGACCCCTGGGCGGCTTTTCAATGGTCTTTGATGAGGAATCCACATGCCTAGCCCTGAGACAGCCCTCCCAGCGCCGCGGACGACGGATGCTCCGGATTACCAAGCCTTGATGGAATGCGTCCATTGTGGGCTCTGCCTGCCCACCTGTCCGACGTACGCCGAGTTGGGGGTGGAGATGGATTCGCCGCGCGGCCGCATTTACCTCATGCGCGCCGTCGTCGAGGGTAGGCTGCCGCTGTCGCCATGCTATCAGGAGCACATCTCGCTGTGTCTGGGGTGCCGCGCCTGTGAGACAGCCTGCCCATCCGGGGTGAAGTTCGGTCAACTGCTTGAAGGCGCCCGAGCCCAGATCGAACAGGCCCAGGCGCCACAGCGCCCGCCACTGGCCAAGTGGGTACGCCTTCTGGCCTTCAAAGGCTTGCTGCCACATCCTCGCGGACTCAGGGTGTTGGGTAATCTCCTACTGCTATACCAAGCCTCTGGTCTGCGCACCCTGGTCCAGCATCCCACCTTAGCCAGGGTCTTGCCTCACCGCCTCACTGCGTTGGATCAGCTCTTGCCCGATTTGCCGAAGCGCGCCTATCGTGTCGGCATCCCGGAGGTCATGCCAGCGCACGGCGAACGACGCGGACGGGTGGGCTTCGTCTCCGGCTGTGTGATGCCGATTTTCTTCTCCCAGATCAATTACGCTACAGTGCAGTTGCTAGCCGCCAATGGCTTTGACGTGGTCACACCACGCGCCCAACGCTGCTGCGGGGCGCTGCACGCTCACGCCGGGGAGCGGGACGAGGCCCGTCGCCTGGCCCGGCATAACCTCGAGGTCTTCGGTCAGGCGCGGGTGGATTGGATCGTTGTCAACGCGGCAGGCTGTGGGGCAATGCTGAAAGAGTACCACGACCTGCTCCACCACGATGCCTTGCTCAGCGGCGCGGCCAAGCAACTGAGCGAGCGCGTGTTGGATGTCAGCCAATTCTTCGATCGCTTTCCCTTCCGCGATCCGGTGGGCCCTCTAGCGTTGCGGGTGGCCTACGATGACCCCTGCCATCTCCTGCATGGGCAGCGAGTGAAGGAAGAACCTCGCCGCTTACTGCGCTCGATCCCGGGCCTGGAGCTGGTCGACGTCAAAGAGGCGGATTGGTGCTGCGGCAGCGCTGGCATTTACAACCTGATCCATCCTGAACTCTCCAAACAAATTCTCGACCGCAAGATTCAACACCTCGCCGCCGCCAATCCCGATGTCATCGCCACCGGCAACCCGGGGTGCCTGCTCCAGATCAGCGCCGGTGCCAAAGAGCATGGCCTCTCGGTGCCAGTTCTGCACCCGATCGAATTGCTCTATCGCGCCTATTTGGCAGCGCACCGCCATCATCGGTGATCGACCGCACTGGCATGGGTCACATCATCCATCTCCCGATGCAGATGCATCGCCACACCCTCGTTCCTCAAGGTATGCCAGCTCTTTCGCCCACTCCTGCGCTATGGTAAAATACGAGACACGACTGGGTTTATACTAAAGTCTATATGGCCATGTTGTGGGAGATGGTCAGGATCGCACCGATACGGAGCAGAGTAGCGAGGATCGGGTGAGCTGGGGCTATCTCGAACACCCCATGGTTCTGGCGAAGTGGCATAGCCGGCTCGTCATCGCTTCAGGTTTCGCATCAGCAGGTATGCTCATGCCTAGGGCCTGCCGCACTCGAACGCTGGGCGGGTAACTCCCGGCGTCATCTCGGAAGGATCGGTGCGATGATTCCCTTGCGCGATACTATCCCTTCGTCGAGCTACCCATTCGTGACCGTCGGGCTGATTACGCTCAACGTTCTGGCCTTCTTCTACGAACTGTCGCTCGGCCGGGAGCTCGAACTCTTCATCTTCCGCTATGGGGCAGTCCCATTGCGGTTTTTTGCGGCTGACGTGTCGATCGTCGAGCGGTTTTTCCCCTTGTTTACCTCGATGTTTCTGCACGGCGGCTGGGTGCATCTGTTGGGGAATATGCTGTATTTGTGGATTTTCGGGGATAACATCGAGGATCGCCTGGGCCATGCCCGGTTCCTGTTGTTCTACTTGTTGTGTGGTCTGGCGGCAGCTCTGGCGCAGATCTATCTCAACCCTACGTCGCGGATCCCAATGGTGGGAGCCAGTGGGGCGATTGCGGGCGTGCTAGGCGGTTATCTTCTGCTCTTCCCGCACTCGCGCGTACTCGCCCTCGTACCCGTCTTCTTCTTTCTGCACTTTATCGAGATCCCGGCCTTTGTCTTCTTGATCTTCTGGTTTCTCATGCAGTTTTTAAGCGGGGCCGCCTCGATCGCCCCGACCCAAGAGACCGTGGGAGGGGTAGCGTGGTGGGCGCACATCGGAGGTTTCGTGAGCGGACTGGCACTGGCATATGTCTTTCCGAAGCGGAAGAGGCAGGTATGGAGCTGGTAGATGATCTCCTGACACCACGAGCCTTGGTAGTGGCCAAAGATAGCGAGGATATCAAGGAATTGCGCGCCGCCCTCGAGTTGTGGGGGTATAAAACCTACTGGGCACGCGACGGCGAGGCCGGGTACAACGTCTTGGACGGCGAGGAAACCATTCATGCCATGATCACTGAGTTGAACGTCCACCGCATCGATGGCATGCGGCTCCTGTCCGTGGCCAAACAACGTAACCCCGATATTTGCGTCATCGTCATCGCTGGAGAGGCCGATATCGAACTCGCCACCGAGGCGATGCGGCAGGGTGCCTATGATTTCCAAACCAAACCGCTCAATCTGCAGAAGATCCGGGCGGTGCTGGACCGTGGCCTGTCCCTCCAACGTTTGGCCATCGAAGTCACCGACTTACACCGCCGGCTGGATCAACGCTATGGTTTTCCGAGTCTGATCGGCAACTCGCGCGGTATGGTCACGGTCTACAACATGATCCGGCAGATCGCGCCGACGCGTGCCACCGTGTTGATCCAGGGGGAGACGGGCACTGGCAAAGGCTTGGTGGCCCAGACGATCCATCAGAACAGCCCACGCCGCAATGCCCCTTTCGTCACCTTGAATTGCGCCTCGCTGGCGGAAGGAGTGATCGAGAGCGAGCTCTTCGGCCATGAGCGCGGGGCCTTCACGGGAGCGGTGCAAACCCATAAGGGGCGTTTCGAGATCGCCGATGGTGGGACGCTCTTCCTGGATGAGGTCAGCGAGATGTCGCTGGCGACGCAGGCCAAGTTGTTGCGGGTGTTGGAGGATCGCGAGTTCGAGCGCGTCGGCGGCGCGCGCCCCATCAAGGTGGATGTGCGGCTAATCGCCGCCAGCAACCGCGACCTCGAACAATGGGTACGCGAGGGAAAGTTCCGTGAAGATCTCTTCTTCCGGCTCAAAGTGGTGACGATCAAACTGCCGCCCCTGCGCGAGCGCAAACAGGACATCCCGCGGCTGGTGGAGGTCTTTATCCACGAGTTCAATATCGAGCATGACAAATCCATCACCGGGATTTCGCGCGGTGCGATGGACTTGCTCATGCAGTACCATTGGCCGGGAAATGTACGCGAATTGAAGAATACCATCGAAGGCATGGTGGTGCTCTCCGCCAGCGGGCGCATGCTCGACGTCTCGGACTTGCCGGAGCACATCCTGGGCCAAGTGCGCGCGGCGATCCCCGATGGCGATATCCACATCCGTGTCGGTATGACCATGGAGGAAATCGAGAAGATCGCCATCGAACATACCCTGCGCTCCGTGGGATACGACAAACACAAGGCTGCGGAGATCCTCGGCATTGGCCTGCGTACACTGTATCGGAAGCAGAAGCGCTACCGGCTCGATTAATGCCGATGTCACGTTTGCCCCGTCGTCTGCCAAAGTGGCACGAGCTTCGGAAGGGTTCTGGGGGCCCTGAACCTCTCACTGAGCCCTGTGTTATCAAGCGTCTCGGGCCGAACCTACGGATTGACCGCCCTGGATTATCGTCTGCCATTTGGGCAAAGCCTCTTTCCTCTCCGCATCGGGTAAGGCTCGCCGAACTGCCGCCGAAACGCGCCCCACAAGGCTTCGAGCTCTATTGCTGGTGGCGGCATCGCTATTGCTTCGAAGAGTTCTCGGCGAGAGTCTGTGGGTACATGTCCACATATCCACAGAGACAGCGCGAAGCTTCGAGGTGGACGTTTTCGGCAGATATCTATCCCGTCGTTTAGCATCCTTGACAAAGGAGGAAACACCATGGCAGAGCTGAAGACGAAGGTCAGACCCCTAGGTGACCGAATTTTGGTGCGGCGTGTCGAAGAAGAGGAAGTGAAACGGGGGGGGATCATCATCCCCGACACCGCCAAGGAAAAACCACAGCAGGGTGAAGTGCTCGCAGTGGGGCCAGGACGCCTGAACGACGATGGCAAGCGCGTTCCTCTCGATGTCAAAGCCGGCGATCGCATTCTCATGGGCAAATACGCCGGAACCGAGGTGAAGCTGGATGGCGAGGAGTGCCTGATTTTGCGCGAGGATGATGTCCTGGCCGTCATCGGTTAAGAGAGAGGAGGATGACCTATGCCTGCGAAGCAACTGATGTACCGGGAGACCGCGCGCCAGCGGATGTTGGAAGGGGTCGAGAAACTTGCCAAGGCGGTCAAAGTGACGTTGGGGCCCAAAGGGCGCAACGTCGTGCTCGATAAAAAATGGGGGGCCCCGACTATCACCAAGGATGGGGTGACCGTGGCCAAAGAGATCGAACTCGAAGATCGCTTCGAGAACATGGGCGCCCAGATGGTGCGGGAAGTCGCCTCCAAAACCAGCGACGTCGCCGGGGATGGGACGACGACAGCCACCGTGTTGGCGGAGGCGATTTATCGCGAAGGTCTGCGCAATGTGACGGCGGGGGCCAACCCGATGGCGCTGAAGCGCGGCATCGAGAAGGCTGTCGAAGTGGTGGTGGAAGAGCTGAAAAAGCTCAGCAAGCCGGTGAAAGACAAAAAAGAGATCTCACAGGTCGGCACCATCGCGGCCAACGGCGACCAGGTGATCGGCGATCTCATCGCCGAGGCCATGGAGAAAGTCGGCAAGGACGGCGTCATCACGGTGGAAGAGGCCAAAGCCATCGAGACCTCGCTGGAAGTGGTCGAGGGCATGCAGTTCGACCGGGGATACCTCTCGCCGTACTTCGTCACCAACCCCGAGAAGATGGAGGCGGTCCTGGAGGAACCCTACATCCTCATCCATGAGAAGAAGATTTCGGTGATGCGCGACCTCTTACCTCTGTTGGAGAAGATCGCGCAGACGGGCAAGCCGTTGCTGATCATCGCGGAAGATGTCGAGGGCGAGGCGCTGGCGACATTGGTGGTGAACAAGCTGCGCGGCACCCTGAAATGCGCCGCGGTGAAGGCTCCTGGTTATGGCGATCGGCGCAAAGCGATGTTGGAGGATATCGCCATCCTGACCGGCGGCAAGATGCTGTCCGAAGACCTGGGGATCAAGCTGGAAAACATCACCATGGAGGACCTCGGCCGGGCGAAGCGCGTGGTCATCGATAAGGAGAACACCACCATCGTCGAGGGAGCGGGGCGTTCGCAGGATATCGAGGGCCGGGTGAAACAGATCCGCACCCAGATCGAGGAGACCACCTCGGATTACGACCGTGAGAAGCTGCAAGAACGCTTGGCCAAGCTGGTCGGCGGCGTGGCGGTGATTAAAGTCGGCGCGGCCACTGAGACCGAGATGAAAGAGAAGAAGGCGCGCGTCGAGGACGCCTTGAACGCCACACGCGCCGCCGTGGAGGAGGGGGTGATCCCCGGCGGTGGCGTCGCCCTGGTGCGCTGCATCCCGGCGTTGGAGAAACTGAAATTGGACGGCGATGAGGCCGTCGGCGCCATGATTGTTAAGCGAGCCCTCGAAGAACCCATCCGGCAGTTGGCATATAACGCCGGCGTCGAAGGCTCGATCGTCGTGCAGCGGGTGAAAGAAGGCTCGGGTGCGTTCGGCTACAACGTCGCCACCGATACGTACGAAGACCTGATGGGTGCCGGTGTAGTCGATCCCACGAAAGTCACCCGGTCGGCTTTACAGAATGCGGCGAGCATTGCGGCCTTGATGCTCACCACCGAAGCTCTCATCACCGAGCTGCCGGAGAAGAAGGAGAAGGCTCCCGCAGCGCCTCCGGGCGGCTATGAGGATGAGTTCTAAACCATCCTCCTAGAGGGTAACGCAAGCTGGGGCGAGTGATCCTCGCCCTGCCGAGTCCGATGACCCCAGGTGGCCTCACAAGGGTTGCCTGGGGTCATTTTTTCGTGAGTGGACAACTTTCAGCGCTGACTTTATACTGACACCGGCTGGCTGTGAGCAACACCGAGTCTGGCCAAGAGGCCTCAGCCGATCGATGGCGATCTTCCGACCGTGACCCCGCACCGATAGCCACCATGGCATCAACGCCTGGGAACATAGCAGAAGGCGTCGGTGCGTCGGCCTGAAGATCGAAGACGAACCTGTGAGGTCGTGGAGGGAGGACGCAAGCCATGGCTCAGCCAGGGAAAGCCTTTAAAAACCGGATTGATAGCATCGTTGATCCCGAACTGTTGGAAACCGAGCGGCGTTCGCTGCAGCGCTTCTTGATGGCTACGCGCGATGCCAAACAATTCCGCGAGGCAGCGGCTAAAACGGCCTACATCTTGGACCGTCTCAAAACTTTGGCCGATGAAGAGGCTGAAACGGAATTGGAGGGATAAACGCTCCGGTGCTGGCCGCTTGACGGCCGAACGTACCGTTGATACGGGCCGCGAGCGAGGTCGCCGTCAACCGATGATGGCTTGCAGATGATGCGTTGCAAACTGCCATAGGGAGGGCACGATGAACCCTCAGATCTTCAGAGAGTACGATATCCGCGGCATCGTTGGGCGTGACTTCGAGGCTGTGGACGTCGAGCGCATCGGCCTAGCCTTTGGTACCTATGTGCGCCAGCATGGGGGCAAGCGCCTGGCGGTAGGACGCGACCACCGGCTCAGCTCCCCATCGTTCTGCAGTGCTCTCACCAAGGGGTTGCAAACCACAGGCTGCGACGTGGTGGACATCGGGCTCGTCCCCACCCCCCTCTTGTATTTTTCTCTCTTCCACCTGAACACCGACGGCGGCTGTATGATTACCGCCTCGCACAATCCCGCGGAATACAACGGGATCAAGCTCTGCCTCGGACGGGCAGCACTGTACGGCGACGAAATTCAAGCCATCCGTCGTCTGGCGGAAACGGGGCCTTTTGTGGAGGGTCCCTCGCAACACATGGAAGCCGAGGTCCGATCGGCGTATATCGCCTACATTACTGGGCAAATTCAGCTCCGCCGCCGCTTGCGCGTGGTGGTCGATGCTGGCAATGGTACGTCGGGCTTGGTGATACAAGATCTCCTGCGGCGCCTGGGGTGCGACATTCACGAACTCTACTGCGAGGTCGACGGCACCTTTCCGCATCATCATCCCGATCCCACCGTCCCGGAGAATTTGACCGATCTCATCCGCGAAGTGCAGGCGCGCCGTGCCGATGTGGGGCTGGCCTACGACGGCGATTCAGATCGGCTCGGCGTGATCGATGAGCAGGGCCAGATCATATGGGGTGACCGCCTGCTCGTCTTATATGCCCGCGACATCCTGAGTCGCCGTCCCGGCGCCAAGGTGATCTTCGACGTCAAGTGCTCACAAGTCCTGGAGGATGACATCCTCCGACGGGGCGGTACACCGATCATGTGGAAGACCGGGCATTCGCTTATCAAGAAAAAGCTGTATGAGGAACGAGCCGCGGTGGCGGGGGAGATGAGCGGCCACCTCTTCTTTGCCGATGGATACTTCGGCTATGACGATGCCCTTTACGCTTCTTGCCGACTCTTGCAGATTCTCGACCGCGCCGACGCCCCGCTCAGCGCCCTATTGAGCGATCTTCCCGTCACCTACAGCACGCCGGAAATTCGCGTGACCTGCGCGGATGAGGCGAAATTTTCCGTCGTCGACCAGTTGCAAGCTCACCTCCAAGGCGAACGGGAGGTCCAGCGCGTCATCACCATCGACGGCGCCCGTGCCGTCTTCGCCGATGGATGGGGCCTGGTGCGGGCGTCCAACACACAGCCAGCCTTGGTGTTACGCTTTGAGGCGACGACGCCCGCACGTCTCCAGTCGATCCAAAGCTGGATGCTGGACAGGCTGCGGGCATTCCCCGCCGTGGAGCTGGACGACGCGCCTCGACATTGATGCCCCGAGGACCGCGCCATAGAGGATCCTGACCGTGCCTTCTCAGTGTGGAGGACTGCACATGAAGGATGACCACGAGGTCTTCCGATGTTAAGGCGGCTGTATGACTGGGTGCTCCACTGGGCGGAGACGCCATACGGCGTGCCAGCGCTCGCCATCCTGGCATTCACTGAATCATCGTTCTTCCCCATCCCCCCAGATGTATTGCTAATCGCGCTTACCCTCTCCATTCCCGTCAATGGCGTGTGGTATGCGACCGTGTGCTCGGTCGCTTCTGTGTTCGGGGGCATGTTTGGCTACCTAATCGGCTGGGTCTTTTGGGAAGCGGTCAAGGGGTTTTTCTTCACCTATGTGTTCTCAGAGGCGGTCTTCAATCAAGTGGGCGAATATTATGCCGACAATGCCTTCCTCTATATCTTTACCGCCGCCTTCACTCCCATCCCCTATAAAGTGTTCACCATCGCCGCCGGTGTCTGGCATGACCGCGTTAGCCTGATGACCCTCGTGTTGGCCTCGGCGCTCGGCCGCCCCCTGCGCTTTTTCCTCGTCGCCGGCCTGATTCAGGTCTTCGGCAACCCGATCAAGCGCTTCATCGATAAGTATTTCGATCTCTGTTCCCTCGGGTTCGTCGGGCTGTTAGTGCTGGGATTCATCGTGATCAAATGGTTGTGAGCGCGACTCCCTCTGCACCTAGCGCTGTCCCGGCGTAGGAGAAGGGGCACAAGCCCTGACGGCGAGGGGGACAGCAACAGCCTACCTCGCCGGTGGCGGAGGAGCCGGAATCGGTTGCTCGACGCGCGGCAGTTCGATCCCCGCCAAGCGCTCGATGATCGTCATCGCCACGCTGGTATCGTGCTCCGACAGCCCAGCCGCCATCGCCGCTTGCTGATACTGCTGGGCGATATTGGCGAACGATACGGGCACATGCAGCTCTTTGGCGATGGTCGTGAACGTGTCGAGATCCTTATTCATGAGCTGCACCTTGAAGCCAGGCTCAAATTTCCTCGGCAAGAGCGCATTGGGGATGCGGTCGAGGGCCTTGCTTGCACCGCTGCTGGCCTTCACCACCTCATAAATAGTCATCGGATCGAGACCGGCCTTCACGCCCAGCGCCAAGCCCTCCATCATGGCGAGCGCGTTGACGCTGGCCATCATGTTATTGATCGCTTTCACGGTGTTCCCGGACCCTACGGGGCCAACGTGGAAGATGTTCGGGCCGATGGCTCGGAGCACTGGCCGAGCGCCTTCCAACACCTGGGGATCGCCTCCCACCATGATCGCCAACGTTGCCGCCCGGGCTCCCAACACGCCGCCGCTGACAGGTGCTTCGAGGAAGTGCACTCCACGCTCCTTGGCGCGCGGCTCGATCTTACGCGGCGTCGAGGGCAGGACGCTGCTCAGATCGATCAGGATGGCCCCAGGCCGGGCGCTATCGACTAACCCACCGGATTGGAGGTAGACAGCCTCCACGTCCGGCGACGCCGGAAGCGAGGTCAGCGTGATGTCGGATTGGGTGACCACATCCTGGATCGATGCCGCCCCCTTGGCCCCCGCTTGGAGCAGATTCTCCATCGCCTGCGGGTTTTTATCGTAAACCAACATGGGAAAGCCCGCTTTCAGCACATTGTACGCCATCGGATTGCCCATATTGCCGACACCGATAAAACCGACGGATACGGCCATTACCGTCCCTCCATACAAATGTCATCAGCTCTCTATCGCCGGTGAAACCCCACAGATGCATTGGCAGCGAAAGGACTGTGCCCCAGTCGGCCGACCTCAACGGGCCAGTGGTCGGGTGTCAGAGGTCTCTTTGCCAAGAGGCCCCAGTATAGCATGGGGCAACTCCCTAAGGAAAGCCATCCCGAGGATAAGGTGCCACAGGACCGTTGCCTTGAAGGCAGGGAAAGGCGCTATAATTGGCGAAGACACTTTGTGGTCGACTTCGTGGACGCGCATATGGAAGACCGTCATGCATGACAAAAAATATTTCACCGTTGAAGAGGCCAATCGGCTGGTTCCACGCGTTAGGGCCATCGTTGAACGGTTACGGCAAAGCCACCGACGTTTGCAGAGCCAGCGGCCTGCTGCCGAGGCGATGGCCCAAAAAGCTGGGGGCAATGGCGGCGGGGGCGAGGGTTCAACGTATCTGTTCGACTATGCGGTCGCAATGCAGAGTGGCTTGGCGGTATTGCAAGCGATGGGGGTTTTGCTGAAAGACGTCGAGCAGGGCTTGATCGATTTCCCCCATTGGCGAGAGGGCCGAGAAGTGTATCTGTGTTGGCAATTGGGCGAGGCACGCATCGAGTACTGGCATGAGACCGATACGGGCTATGCCGGTCGCCAGCCGCTCTGAGCCACCAGCCTTCTGACTCCTTTAATACTTATAAAAATGCTGCTCAAGCTCGAATTCTAAGCCTTGGTCTTTGAAGCTGTCCCACTCCGCCCGTTTGACCAATAGATACTCCCGGGCGAGCGCTTCCCCAAGCGCCTCTCTCAGCATCTCATCGGCCTCAAGCGCCAGCAACGCGTCGTCGAGCGTGAGTGGGAGGCGATCGGCGCCGAGGCGTTGGCGCTCCTCTTCCGGCAGGAGAGCGGGATCCACGGTGACCGCGGCCGGCGGTGTTACCTGGCGCTCGATGCCATCTAGGCTGGCGGCGATGAGCGCTCCCAGAGCTAGATAAGGATTGCAAGAGGGGTCGCACGGCTTCAGCTCAAAATTGGTGGACTCGGCCTCATGCCCCCAAAATTGCGAGGGAATGCGCACGGCGGCCTCGCGGTTATCCGGCCCATAGCAGCGATAAGCTGAACTCCAAAAGCGCGGTTGCAGCCGCCGATAGGAGTTCACCGTCGGCGCCGTAATCGCCACTAGGCCCCGCAAGTGCTCGAGCACCCCGCCGATGACGTGCAACCCCAAGGGGCTGATACCATGGGGGGCACGCGGATCGCTCAGCAGATTCCGCGTGCCGGTGGCGTCCCAGAGGCTGAAATGGATATGGCAGCCGCTCCCGGCCTGGTCCGGGAACGGTTTGGGCGCGAAAGAGGCGTAAATGCCATGGCTGGCGGCCACCCCGCGCACGGTCTCGCGCACAACGATCTGCCGATCTGCTGCCTGCAAGGCCTCGGCGTGGCGTACCGAGATCTCCTGCTGCCCAGGCCCTAGCTCTGGATAGTATTGCTGGACGGCGACACCTTGTTTCTCGAGGGCTTCCACGATGTCCATGATGATGCCGCTGGCATTGTCCATGCCGATCGAGCTGAAACAGTTACTGCGATCGAAGGGGAAGAACCGCCCTTCGTTATCGACGCGGGCCAGGTAGAATTCGTTTTCGAACGCGGCCATGACCCGCAGACCGCGCTCCGCGGCGCGGGCGATCATGCGCTTCAAAAAACTGCGCGGGCAGACCGGCCAGGGAGTCCGATCGAGCTGGACCATGTCGACCAGCACGCGGGCAGTCTTAGGCGCATAGGGTAGCAACACGAAGGTGTCAAGATCGGGCACGAGGCGGATCTCTCCCACTGGGCCGAAGGTGGCGTCGGGCACGAGGCGATCCAGCATAGTAAAGGATTGCATGGCTACCGTCAGTCCGATGCCCGACTCCAGGGCAGGCTCCAGGGCTTCGATGAAGGCGGTTTTGCCACGGATCACCCCATCATTCCCGCAGTAGAGGAAGCGTACGAGCTTCACCCCTGCTTGGCGTGCCTGCAGGAGGATACTGTGCCGGTCCATGCGGATCTCCTTCCCTGTTGCCCGAATGACAATGCGGTCACAGCCGCATGCTCATCTCCCCTGAATTGATGCTATTATACAAAGATCAAAGCGGCGCATGAAGCGTTTTCCCCCGGCGACTGGACGACTCTTTGCCTCTGCCCGGGGCCTTGCCAACGGTCATCAGCCAGAGCGAGCTGGCCAATGTGGAATTGGGCCCAGCAACGGGCGCGCACGGCGCGATTTGAAGCCCTCGTCTTGCCCCATTTGGATGTCCTCCATTACGCCGCGTTGCGCTTGGTGAAAGACGCAAGCGCTGCCGACGACCTCGTGCAGGAAACTTTCCTGCGCGCCTATCGTGCCATGCACCAATTGACCCGCGAGGAGAGCTGCCGGGCTTGGTTGATGAAGATCATGACGAATATCTGGCTCAATCAACTCCAGAAGCGCACTCGAGAGGCCAGCATGCTCGATATCCACACCCTCGATATCTCCCAGGAGGAGATTGCGGCTTGGGGCTATCAGAGCTCCCCGGAGGCCCCAGAAGCCGCCGCTAGCCGTAAGCAATTCTGCGAAGATCTCGACCATGCCCTCCAACAATTACCGGAGCCCTTCCGTATCGTGATCATACTGGCCGATGTCGAAGGCCTCAGCTATAAAGAGGTAGCGGAAACTTTACAGTGCCCCATCGGCACCGTCATGTCTCGGTTGTATCGTGCCCGACAACTCCTCCGCAAGGCGCTTTGGCCCTATGCCCGTCGTCATGTCGACCAAGCCCCCCCACCTCCTTGACATGCGCGTGAGAGATGCTATCCTACGCCTGAAAAGATCGGGGCTAGTGCACGCTTGCCTCGTGACCGGAAGCCGTGAGTGATGATCTTATGCGAGCCATCAATCGGCCATTAACTTTTCTCTTGGTGATCATCCTGCTCTTTGTGGGCGCCAATTTCCTGGTGACTTATGCCTTCGTGAATCAACTGACCTCGAGCATGCTCAAGAAGACCGCCTTCCTCCTGGCCGATCAAATCAAATTGGTCGTCACCACGGTGCTCGAACGCGATTTGAGCGAATTTCCATTCACCGGCGACGAGAAGTTTCAGCGCTTCCTAGAGGCCTACAAGAAGGGCTCCGAACTCATTCGCAATATCCAAATCATCGATAAAGAGTACACCATCCGCTTCAGCGGTGATCCGACCCTGATCGGCGAGAAGTATGTCGGGAGCTCACTGCGTGAGGCCTTGGAGGCCGCTCAACCGGTCGTGCTCGAAGAATCGTGGACGAAAGACACCGTGGTGTATGATGTTTGGATGCCTCTCCTGCAAAAGGAGAATCCCCAGGGCTTTATCCGCATCATCCTGCACTCTCCTGAAGTCCGCAAGATCCACGGTTCCGCACAAGATCGCTTTATGGTGCTGTACGGCGTGGTGTTATCGCTGGTGTTGCTGACCATCGTCGTGATGTCGAAACAGCTCCGCAAGCCCATCGACTGGCTAGCAGAGTCGCTGAGCCTCATGGCCGAGGGCAATTTCAAGAGTTTGCGGCCGTATCGCCGGAAGGATGAATTCACCCCGCTCTTCGAGTCCCTCGAAAAGGTGTCGCGCGTGATTCAAAGCGCCCAGGAGGGCTGGCATGCTGGAGAAAGTCGCCTACTCGGCACCGAACAACTCTTGGAGGAAGGGGTGGTCATCCTTGACCCGCTCATGCGTATCCGCTTTGCGAATCCCGCTGCGGCTATGCTGCTAGGTGGCGGGAGCGACCGCCTATTGGTGCAAGACTGGGAGACGATTCTCGCCAATAACCCTGTGCTGCGCGAGCAAATCGATGAGATCTTACACAAAGGGACGCTTCTTCAAGAGCGCGAACTCGATCTGGCCTTAGGCGAGCGCTGGATCGATCTACGGTTGCATGGCTACCCCGTCTCCCTCGACAATGGTAGTGTCTCAGCCGCTATCATCCTGCTCCGTGATGCGGCACAGGCCCACATGCTGGAGCGCGATCTGGTTTATGCCTCACGCTTCCGAGCGATCACCGAACTGTACACCGGCATTACGCATGATATCAAAGTCCCGCTGCACGCCGTGATCATGAATCTCGAGATGTTGCGCAAAGTGGTCGAAGCCGAAGGGCGCGGTGGGGAGGAGAAGAAGGCCGCCCGCTACGTCGATAGCATCGCCCATGAAATCAGACGGCTAGAAACAATCATTCGCGCTTTCCTAGACTACGCTTCGCCCCTCAAGAATCGGGTCGAGTTGGTGGATCTCCGGTTGACCGTCATCGAATGCCTCGCCATGCTTGAATCCGAGGCCAGTCGTAAAGGGATCATTCTGCGCCGGGACCTTCCCGACGAACCGCTCTGGGTTTTTGGCGATGATGGCAAGTTGAAACAAGCGCTGCTCAATTTGGCCGTCAATGCGTTCGATGCCATGCCAAGCGGCGGCACCTTAACCTTGCGAGGTGTACAACACGACGGCGAATGTCTGTTGGAGGTCTCAGACACTGGGCAAGGCATCAAGGACAGCGAACAAGCGAAAATTTTCCGTTTCCATTATTCCACGAAAGACAGCGGCAGTGGGGTCGGCCTCTCCATCGTCAAGATGATCACCGAGTACCACGGTGGCCGGGTGGAATTTGAGAGCATCGAAGGTAAGGGGAGCGTGTTTACCCTGCGGTTCCCGAAAGGTCGGAAGGATGGCACAAAAGATCATCATCATTGACGATGATATGCTCACTCGCGTCAGCACCGCGGACTTGATCAAAAGCTGGGGCTATGAGGTGGAGACGGCCGCTTCTTGTCAGGAGGGGTTGAAACTGCTCCACGATGCCGTACCAGATGTGGCGATCATCGACCTGCGGCTGCCGGATGGCGATGGCATGGATCTCCTCAGCGTTATTCGTGAACAGCACCCAGAAGTGGATGCCATCATCTTGACTGGCCACGCTTCGATCGATTCCGCCATCGAAGCCATCAAGAAGGGTGCCGAGAATTACCTGGAAAAACCCAGTGACCCCAACCGTCTGTTCGTCACTTTGAAAAAGATCGCCGAGAAAAAAGATATGCGCTCGGAGATCGTTACCCTACGTCGCCAACTTCAGAAAATGGGAGCCTTCGGGGCGCTGATCGGCAAATCGAAGCCGATGCAAAAACTCTATAGCCTGATCGAGCGCGTCTCGGGCAGCGATGTGCCGGTGTTCATCACGGGCGAAAGTGGTTCTGGCAAGGAACTGGTGGCGCAGACGATCCATAGCCTCAGCAAGCGCCGCCGCGAACGCTTTGTGGCGATCAATTGTGGAGCAGTACCGCCGACGCTCATCGAAAACGAGCTGTTTGGCCATGAACGAGGGGCGTTCACCGGGGCCGATCAGCGGCAACCGGGCTATTTTGAGATGGCTGACGGAGGCAGCATCTTTCTCGACGAGATTACCGAGATGCCTCCTGATTTGCAGGTTAAGCTTCTACGAGTGTTGGAACAGAATAAATTCCGCCGCATCGGTGGACGCCAAGAGATCGAGATCGACGTCCGCGTCATCTCGGCCACGAACCGCGACCCATTTAAAGCCATCGAAGAGCACAAGCTCCGCGAGGATCTCTATTATCGCCTCAATGTTTTTCCGCTCCACGTGCCGCCGCTCCGCGAACGCTTAGACGATATCCCGCTGCTAGCGTCGTATTTCTTAGAAGTCCTTAATGAGAAGGAAGGGAAAAACATCACCAGCTTTGAGCCCGAGGTTCTGCAGGCCTTGCAGCATCACGCCTGGCCCGGGAACGTGCGAGAACTGCGCAATGTCGTGAATCGCGCCTATATCCTGGCCTCCTCGGATACCATCACCATGGCTTGCCTGCCGGATGAATTCAAGCTCAAATCCACGCCCCAGGTCGGACCCAAAGCCCGTGCAGTACCGATGGCCACCACGACGCTCGAGATTCCAACACATGCTGGTCAGTCTACTGGCGGTTCTATGGGCGCAGATGTGGGAACCGACGTAATGCCTGCCACCGCTCGTGTCGTAGAAGCCGCGACGATGAAAGCTAGCGGCGATCATTCAGCGATGTTAGCGATTCCGGTCGGAACATCGATCGAAGAAGTCGAAAAATTGCTAATCATGAGGACTCTTGAACTCAATCAGGGCAATAAGCCCAAGACGGCGGAGGCCCTCGGCATCAGTTTAAAGACGCTTTACAACAAGCTCGAACGCTACGAGCTGAAGATCTAGGGTAATTTTTACAAAGCACTTTAGACGGTTCTTCGATCCCAACCCCCATCGTTCCCCTCTTGAGGCCGATTGCAATTCTTACAAGGTCGAGGGCCTGGCGTGTAGGGAAAACCCGACAAAAGCTGCCCTAGCGGCTCGGCGTTCCACCCGTTTCCTTCACTCAATGCGCGCTTTCTCATCTATTTCACAGGCATTTTTCGCTGAGGATCGCCTATGGGCTGTCTGTGGCACGGCTGCTGCATTTATGGTTCTCCGTCATAACGACGGACTTCAGCAGTGCCGGTGGACGTGATGGTTGCGATCCTTGCCGGGGGGAAGGGATGGCAACCATCGCACGCGCCGGTCTGCTGGCTGCCCCTGGGATGGAACCCCACGCTGGTTACAGCAGCATAGGGGGGATGCTGCCGTACCGGGTGCCGTCTCAGGGGCTTTTTTTATCAAGCTTCCAGGGTGGATGTCCGTCTCTTTCCTGGTGTGAGAGACCCTGCTGCTATTACCCTGCTTTTCCGCCTTCCGCTTGTACCATCGGTCCGTTTGCCCACGCAAGAGCGCATGTGGCGCTGATCTATCCAGCAAAGCCCCACGCACGTTGTGCACGCCCATCCCGCCGGTGATTTTTGTTCCGCAAGGAAGTCAGTATGATACAATGAGCCTCACCTGTCACAGCTCCATACGTGATGGGCACGGACACCCCGGTATGGATTTCTTCCCGGTTTCCTCGCTTCCTGGCTGAACGGTGCATGCGCAGATGCGCGATCTCACGCACCATCAGCAGCATGCTTGAAGGCAAGAAACGGCAAGACAAGAGGGTGGATCGATGGCGACGGAACTCTTGCAGGATGCCTCTGTGACACGTGCACTTGCTTATGTGGACGAACACCGGGCGGAGCTGGTGCAATCGATCATTCGTTTATGTGAGATCGCTGCACCCACCTTCGCCGAAGGGCCACGCGCCCACGCTGTAGCCGAAGAGCTGCGCCGCTTGGGTCTGCAAGATGTGCGCGTTGATGCCGTGAACAATGTGCTGGGTGTCCTCCCCGGCCAAGGGTTGGGACCAACCTTTCTCCTCGATGCGCATCTCGACACGGTCTTTCCAGCCGGCACTGACGTACGTGTGCGTCGCGAGGATGGCAAGCTCAAAGCTCCCGGCGTGGGTGATGATACGGCGAACCTCGCCTGTGGCCTGTTTGTCCTGCGATTGTTGCGGGAGTTCGACCTGCGGTTGTCGGGGACGCTGATTTTTTCCGGCACGGCGGGTGAGGAAGGCTTAGGGGATCTGTGTGGCATCAAGGCGGTAATGCAGCAACTCGCAGGACAGGTGAATTATGTCGTGGCGCTGGACGGCAAATTGGGGCGGATCACCAATCAAGGGGTCGGCAGCCATCGCTATAAAATCAGCGTGAAGGCCCAGGGTGGACATAGCTGGGCGGATTTTGGTGCGCCCAGCGCTATCCATGCCTTGGGCGCGTTGATCGCGCGGATCTCCAAGCTGGACGTGCCGCAACACCCCCGTACGACGTTCAACGTTGGCATCATCTCCGGGGGAACATCGGTGAACACTATCGCCGAATCGGCCGAGATGCTGCTTGATATGCGTTCGGTGAGTGCGGAAGAGCTGATGAAGGTGGAAAACCGGGCCTTGGGGTTTTTGCCGGAGGTTGCACGGGAGTATGGGGTGCACATCGAACGCCAGTTGGTGGGAGATCGTCCAGCGGGATCGAAGGCGGACACGGGATGGATGGTGGACACCATCCGTGAGGTACATCAGGCCCTCGGCATCGAGACTCAGGTGAGCGCTGCCAGTACCAACGCCAATGTCCCTCTCAGCCAGGGCATCCCGGCGGTGGTCATCGGTACCTATACCGGTCAGGGCACGCATCGCCTCGACGAATGGATCGATGAGCGCTCGGTCATCCTCGGGACTAAGCAACTTCTCCTCTGTGTGTTGGCTTTGCAGGAGCGAGCGAAGGCCCTCCTGGCGCGGTCATAGGCCGGCATCGATTGTGACAGACAAGAGCTAGCGGGTGTGAGGGCAGAGTGCGTGGGCGCGATGGCTTGGGCGAAAGGAGATGGGACCATGGCAGCCAAGACATGGCAACTCTTCATCGATGGCAAATGGGTTGAAGCAGCCAGTGGCAGGCATTTTGATGTAGTCAATCCGGCGACGCGCCAGCCGCTCGCCAGCGTCCCCGACGGTGGGCCAGACGATGCCAAAGCGGCAGTGGATGCGGCGGCAGTAGCCTTTACCACGTGGTCGAAGCTCCCCGGCATCGAGCGCGGACGTATTCTGCAGCGCGCTTATCAGCTGATGACCGAGCGCCGCGAGGACCTGGCGCGCTTGGTGACGCAAGAAAACGGCAAGCCCTTCGAAGAGGCCCGCAAAGAAGTGACCTTTGCGGCCGGCTACCTGAGCTGGTTCGCCGAAGAAGCCCGTCGGACGTACGGCGAGATCGTGCCCTCGCCCTTCGCCAACAAGCGGCTGTGGGTGATCAAGCAGCCTCTGGGGGTAGTGGCGGCGATCACGCCCTGGAACTTCCCGGCCACGATGGTCACACGAAAAATCGCTCCAGCCTTGGCCGCAGGCTGCCCAGTGGTCTTGAAACCCGCCTCAGCGACACCATTAACAGCATTGGCCCTGGCTGAGATCCTGCAAGACGCCGGATTGCCAGCCGGCGTTTTCAATGTCGTCGTGGGCAAGCGGTCGAGTCCCTTGGCGGAGGAATTTCTCCGCCATCCGAAAGTCCGCAAGATCGCCTTTACCGGCTCGACAGAGGTCGGCAAAGAGCTGATGGCGAAAGCGTCGCATCAGCTCAAACATGTTTCATTCGAGCTCGGCGGCAATGCCCCATTTGTGGTGTTCGACGATGCCACTTTGAAAGAGGCCGTTGAGGGTGCCGCGGCCATCAAGTTCATGCGTGTGGCCGGCCAATCGTGCATTTGCGCCAACCGGATCTATGTGCAGGAAGCCATCGCCCCGCGCTTTATCCCAGCTTTCGTCGAACGTGTGAAGGCGATCAAAGTCGGCGAGGGCTTTGAACCGGGCGTCGAGGTGGGGCCGCTGATCAATGAGGAGACGCTCGACAAAGTGGATAGCCTCGTCCAGGATGCCGTCGCCAAAGGAGCCCAGGTGGCCGCGGGCGGCGCTCGTCTGACCAGTGGTGCGTTTGCCAACGGGTTTTTCTATCCCCCCACCGTGTTGCTTGACGTCAAAGAGGATATGCCGGTCTGCCGAGAGGAGATTTTCGGGCCGGTCGCGCCCGTGCTGACGTTCCGGACCGAAGCGGAGCTGATCGAGCGCGCCAATGACACCACGTTTGGCTTGGCCAGTTATTTTTACACCAACGATTACGCCCGCATCATCCGCGTCTCTGAAGCCTTGGAATACGGCCTAGTCGGCGTTAATGATGCGGCGGGCTATACCCACGAAATTCCCTTCGGCGGCTACAAAGAGAGCGGGCTTGGCCGTGAAGGGGGCAAAGCGGGCATGGATGAATATATGGAGATCAAGTCCATCGTGGTCAATATGCCCTAACCAGGTGGTGACGCCAGGGAAAAGGCGTCACCGCTGTCGCTCTCACCCTTTCAAATGTTGCGCAAAAAACTTCAGCGTGCGGTCCCAGGCGTCTCGGGCGTCGTCGGGCCGATACGTATCGGGCCGTGTGTCGTTGAAGAAGGCGTGTGGCGCTCCCCGGTAACGCACCACCTGGCCGTTTTTGTGATGCTGCTTCAACGCCGCCTCGAGGCGATCGACGTGGTCGGGCGTGATCCAGCCGTCGGCATCTCCGTAGATGTACATCAGCGGACAGCCGAGTCTTTCGACTTGGTCGATGGGCCCGCCAGGTTGCTCATAGACGATCTGGCCGTAGAAAGCCACTGAGGCTCTGATGTCGGGGATATTCTCCGCCGCCAGCAAGGCATAGGTGCCACCCATGCAGAAACCGATCACGCCCAGCTTCGCGGCGTTCACCTGGGGCTGGTTTTTCACATACGCAACGGCGGCACGCAAATCGGTGAGAACGAGATCGTCCTGCATGCCGCCCATCAGGGTTCCGGCTTCAGCGGGATCGGTTGTCACCTTGTTGCCTTGACGGGAATAAAGATCCGGCGCCAACGCCACATAGCCTTCACGGGCGAAGCGCATGGCGATGTCTTTGATGTGGGTATTCAGCCCCCACCACTCCTGCAAGACCAGTACGGCGGGATATCGACCCGTACCACGAGGGCGGGCCAGAAAGGCGGCGATGCTCACGCCATCGCTCTGAAACTCAACCATGGAGGTTTGAATATCATGCTGGCTCATCTGAGATTCCTCCACTGTGTGGAAACCTTTGCCCCACCTCCGATCAGTTGCTGATCCTGCTCCATCGTGCATCAGGTAGCGGTTATAAACAAGTCGTCATGCTATCAGTCATGGGCATGATGGGCAACAACAGGAAGGCGCACCAGGATGCCAGGTCGACAGATGGCCGGTGGCCCTCTCACTGCACCAAGTCCAGGGTTGCGAGGGCCAGGACTTTCGTGGACTGCACCAGATCATCGACGAAGAGGTATTCGTCCGGCGCATGGGCTACTTTCAACAGGCCCGGGCCATAGGTTACGATGGGAATGCCGGCCTGATGGATCCAATAATGGCGGTCGTCGAAGCCTGGCGACACGATTTTCTGCGGTTCCTGCCCATAGACCTCGCGGTGACAGTTGGCTACCGTCGTCGCGATCACGCTGTCGGGTTCCACAGCGGAGCCGCGGAAGGCCAGCGTCTTTTTGATCGACACGCGAAGCTGCGGATCGACCTCTTGCAAGTGCCGGATCGCCGCCTCGATCTCGCCGTAGGCTTCCTCGACGCTCTCCTCCAGGATCAAGCGGCGGTCGACGGTCATCATGGCGGCATCGGGCACCACGTTGGTTTTGACGCCGGCCTCGACGCGGCCGCCGATGGTCATGGTCGGGAAGGCGCCCTCCTCCGCCTGGATCGGCGCCGACGTCCGTTTGGCTCGCAACTGCAGCGACAACTCCTGTAACGCCCGCGTCACGCTGACCAGCTTCTCGAAGGCGTTGATGCCGCGATGCGGGGCGCTGCCGTGGGCGGTCTTGCCGTGGGTCTCGATCTCCAGCCAGAGGGCGCCGCGGTGGCCGATTTTGACGAAATGCGGCTGCGCGGGCTCGGTGATGATGCCGTAGCGTGCTTGCACCAGGCCCTTGTCAGCCAACCAACCCACCCCAGCCATGCCGCCGCTTTCCTCGTCCGGGGTGAAGGAGAACGTCAGATCGCCGGCGATCTCAAGGCCGAGGTCATGAAAGGCGCGCAAGACCCCGATGATGCTGGCGATCCCGCCTTTCATGTCGGAAACTCCCAAGCCATAAAGTTTGCCGTCCTCGATCACGGGCTTCCAGGGGTGTTTCGTCCACCCCTTGCCGGCTGGGACGGTATCGAGGTGGCCGCTGAGGTGCATCCCCTCGTGGCTGCGTTGGCTCTTACGATAGCGTCCCAAGAGGCTTACCCGCGGACAGCCTTTGCCCCATGGATAACGCTGCTCGGCTTCTTCCTCGGGGACATACACCAACTCGACGTCACAATCGAACGCCCGGACGAGATCGCGGCTAAACGCACAAAATCGATCGTAATTCTCGCCTGGTGGATTCACCGTCGGAATGTTCACCAATTCGATCAGGTCCCTGATCAAGGTATCTCGCATGTCATCGATGCGAGCCAGCAAGTCTGCGCGTATCGTCATCGTATGTTCCCTCTTTGATCGTCGCTCAAAAGACCTGCCTATGCTGAGATAGGCGCACTCTAATATAGGTGTGAAGGGGGCTGCAAGCAAAAACACCGCTGTGCCCAATTCTCTTTGTGATAGATGCCTTTAGACACTTTTTTGTTGTCATGGCGACAGCGGCCAAGCAGAATAGAGAGCCAGGATCATGGACGTGTTTTCATCGCGGAGGATCTGAGGATGGAATCTTTAGTCGCCAGAATTGCCAAGAATCCCACCGAGGAAGTGCGCGTCTCGTTCACCAGCTACAGAGGGTATGATTTGGTCGATATCCGCGTGTACTTCCAGGATGAACAGGGGGAGTGGCGTCCAACGAAACGAGGTGTGTCCCTCTCCGTGGATTCCTTCGGAGAATTGCGCGATGCCATCTTGAAGGCTGAGGAGATGCTGAACGCGCTGCCACCGTCAGGCAAGAGTTCGGGAAAATCGCGCGCCAAGAAGGTCGCCGAGTAGCCCTACAGGTTCGGAAAATCCTCACATACTTTTCCCTTGACACCTTGTAGGGCAAGTTGTTAGAAACAGTGCAAGGCTCGCGAAGCCCTGTGTCTCCGGTGGCTGGGACTCGTGGGCATGGGGTACACGGCTCGTGCTCCACACCGCGAGGTCGCAGTAGGCAACCGCCTAGCGAGTTCGACCGCGAGCAGGGCACCAAGATCGTCATTACGATGGAAGCGAATGAGACACCGACGTCGCTCGGTTTGACTGAGGGAGGCGAAGACGCATGGACATCGTCAAAGGTAAAGTCGCGGTCATCACAGGGTCTGGGCGAGGAATCGGCCGTGAAGTCGCCCTGCTCATGGCCAAAGAAGGTGCGAAGGTGGTCGTCAACGATGTCGGGGCGGATTTATCCGGGCGCGGCTTGGATCCAGGGGTGGCCGACGCCGTGGTGCAGGAGATCAAGGATGCGGGCGGGGAGGCGGTGGCGAACTACGACTCGGTGGCCACCTCCGAAGGTGGCAAGAACATGATCCAGACCGCCCTGAACACCTTCGGCAAACTGGACATCGTGGTGCATGTGGCGGGGATCTTGCGCGATCGCATGATCTTCAACATGAGCGAGGAGGAGTGGGACGACGTCATCCAGGTGCATCTGAAGGGTACCTTCAACGTGTGTCAGCCGGCGACGGTGCTGTTTCGGCAGCAGCAAAGCGGGCGCCTGATCTGCTTTTCGTCGGTGTCGGCGGCAGGCAACACCGGGCAGGCGAACTACGCGGCGGCCAAGGCTGGGATTTTGGGGTTTGTGCGCACAGTGGCCAAGGAGATGGCCAAGTACAACGTCACCGTCAATGCCATCTGGCCGGGCGCCGATACGCGCATGACCGCTTCGGTGCCCGAACGCGCTCGTGAGTTGCGGACGCAGGCCGGGATCACCGTGCAGGCGCGCCGCGCCGACCGTCATCCACGGCACGTCGCCCCGGTTGTGGTCTATCTGGCCTCCGATGAGGCCAGCGACATCACTGGCCAGTGCGTCGCGATCAGCGGTGACCGCCTGCAGATCATCTCCCATCCCGAACCGGTGCGGACGGCCTTTATGCCGGGTGGCTGGACGGTGGAGAAGCTGCAAGAGCTCTTCAAGCCCACCCTAGGCGAGGGTTGGAATCTGCGGCGTATCTAGCGCTGCCTCGCCATTCATCCCAATCAACACGCCCAGGTGAGTCGAGGAGCCGCAGGCCAGCCCTGCGGCTTTTCTATGCGGATGAGCCGTCGGAGGCGTTAGGGGCATCGTGCCGGACTTGGTGGCCGTGATCATCATGGGGCGGCTGTGGTGTTGGCCATGAAATCAACTTGCTTGAGGCCGAGGAGGGCGCCGAATCACCCGCCAAGGCGTTCCTGCAGCGGGTGAGCGGATCGACATCATCGTGCCGAATCGCCCAAGTCGCCCCCCGCGACAGCCGCCGAACTGGACGGTCGATAGACTGCGGCAAAGCTTGAAGGCGACGTGAGGTGAAGGGTCCAAGCTGTACCGTGTGTAGATTTTGGAAGAGGCGCGAATGATTCTCGATATGCATGTGCATACGCGGGTCTCGCTGGACGCCACCGCCACCGTGGAGGAATACTGCGAGGCACTGGTCAAATACCGAGAGATTCACCCAGTCGATGGCTTCGTTATCACCGAGCATCGCGTCATCGACCGCTCGATCGACTACCGCAAGTTGGGAGAACGATACGGGATCGTGATCTTGCAGGGCGTTGAGGTAGATGGCGATTTCGGCCATATCCTGCTTTACGGAGTGAATGACGAGTGCCTGCGCTACATCGATCTAGCCAACCGACGACTCAATGACCGCGAGGTCATCCGGATCATGAAGGAGTGTGGGGGCATCGCCATCCCCGCGCACCCATTTCGCGAGTCACTGTATGGGCGGGCATTTGAACAGAAGAAGGACTGGGCGGCTGGGGTGGAGATCATCGAAGAGTTCAACGGTGCCAACACCGTTGAGCAAAACGCTAAAGCCAGCGCCATCGCCGCCCGTGACGGTCTGCGAGGCATTGGCGGCAGCGATGCCCATTACGTGAACTGGTTCTTAAAGTGTGCCACGCTCTTCGAGCGCCGGGTCGAGACCATGGCAGAGCTCGTTGAGGAACTCTACGCAGGTCGCTTCACCGCTATCCAGTTACCGCAACTGCCCGGCGGACACGAAGATGCCTAGCCGAAACGCAAGGTCCTCCCCTGGGCCAGAGCGGATGTGGGCAGCGGAAAAACGCCATTAATCTCTCATGCCCCGAACTTCTGCAGCCGTCCAGCGTGCGCCAAGGCTAACCCCATCAAATTCATCATCGGCTGTCGGCCCAAGCCCCCAAGGGAGCAGCTGCGTTCGTCGAAGCTCGTCACCAAGTCACGCCGCACCGTCTTCGCCGACAGGATCACCGGGACGGGGTGCCAGCTATGCCCGGCCAGCGCCGATGGCGTGGAGTGATCGCCGGTCACTACCAGCACATCTGGCTGCAGCGAGGTCAATTGTGGGATGAGTGAATCGACGAGTTCGAGGACCCGGACTTTGCCATCGAAGTCGCCGTCCTCCCCGCGGCTATCGGTGTCTTTCACGTGCAGAAAGAAGAAATCGTACTTATCGTAGTTGGCGCGCAGGGCGGCGAACTCGGAGGGGATATCCGGGCACACCGGATGAATTTCCATCCCAAGCAGACGGGCAATGCCACGATACATCGGGTAATTAGCGATCGCTAAAGGGCTCAGCTGGAAGCGTTCGCGCAAGCTTTTGTACGGCATCAGCTTGGCGAAGCCACGCAACAGCAACATGTTAGCCCGCGGTTCACCGGCCAGAACCTGGCGGGCTTGGGTCAGGAAAGATTGGATGATCTCGGCCGTACGCTTGGCGGCGGGGTCGAGCGCTTGGGGATCGAGGGGCGGCATGCCGACGCGCTGGGGATCGGTGTCGGCCAGTTGGTCGGAGAGATCGTCACCGCGCAAAATCAACACGGCGCGATAGTCCTTCTCGGTCTCGAAAAAGAATTCCACGCCTTCCGGCAGCCTGATTTCTCGGCGCAGCTTCTCGGCCAAGCGCAGATTGGTCTCGGTATCGATGCGGCCTGCACGCCGATCGACGATGATGCCTTGCTGATCGATCGTGCAAAAATTCACCCGCGCTGCCACATCGCGCGGTGTCAGGGGAAAATCAATACCGCAAGCAGATAATACGCCGCGGCCGATGTTAAAGACGACGGGGTGATAGCCGAAGATCGCGAAATGTCCAGGGCCGCTACCGGGCGTAATGCCTGGCGCCACTGGATCGAACAGTCCACAGACGCCTTGCGCCGCCAGAGCATCGAGGTTAGGCGTCCGCGCTACCTGGAGTTCACTCCCACCCTTCTCGGGCACTTCCATGCCGCCTAGCCCATCCATCACCAGAAAAATCAGCCTTGCTTCGGTTTTCACGGCCAATTGATCGAGTAAGTCGCTATTCAATAACATGAGAGATCTCCTCTGCCTGTGGACTTCCCGCTCTGCTTTATAGGCTCTCTCGCATGGCAGCATGCCCAAGCGCCACGGGTAGGCGCCTCAGGGGTGGCTACATAAATTGCGAGAGACGCCAGCTGTCGGCCGCATCGGCGGTGCTCACCAGAAGGGCCCAGATGATCGCGGCACGAGCAGGGTACCAGGGGCTAAATACGGCATAAAAGCGTTGTGGAAGCAGATGAGAAGGGTTAGTCATCGATCGCGCTGACGTTCTAGACAACCTAAGATGGCAACGAGGCCGATGAGGTCGCGTCAAGGTTTTTCGATGGGCAGATCATCTCCTCGCGTCCGACTCGCAGTAAGTTCGACGAGGGGGGCCGGTGCGGGCTTTCCCGCCTTGTGTCGACGGATATGGCGTTTGATCCACTCGAGACAGACGTTAGCCCAACGATACTCGGTGGACAACAAGGTGAGACCACTGGCGATACAAAGCAACCCTTGGATTACGGGAAGGAACAGGCCAGCTATGCCAACGACTAGCAGGAACCATCCAACGCCCACTTTCACCCACCGCTTGAATCTCCGTTTCTGCACTGCCTTTGCTCCGCTACTCCGCATCGGATTTGCACCGGAAATAGCTTCACTCTACCCGAAGGAGCCTGGGATAGTCAAGGCATTTGGCCTTTTCCCCGAGGTATATCCGCCCAGGTCGCCCATGAAGGCGGATCAGGGCTCAAGAGACTTTTTTTGACTTGCTACGCCGAAATCGGTAGAGTTCAGGCATGGTTTATCGAACTTGTAGAGCGGATTTCATGCGGGCGTACGATGAAGAGCCAAGACACTGGATGTCCGCCGTCGCCTGCCCTCGTGTCGGCGGGACGCGGCCAGGCGGCGGGAAGGGCATGGGGGCCTAAGGGGTCATGCCGGCGGAAGCGGGCATCGAGGAGCCGTCCATACCATGGCAAACTGATCTAGCATGCCAATGCGTCTAAGGGGCCGAAAAAGGGCCGGCGACAAGGGAGCGACAACGAGGCTTCGACAGCAGGTGGGAGTAATCCAATGCAAGGTGCGTGCGATGTCATCGCAGCGGCAAAAGACTTAGCAGAGCTTATCCAGTTCGGCAAGAAGATGGTCGAGCGCGGGCTGGTCAGCGCCCATGCCGGAAACATCAGCAAGCGCATTGGTAACGTCATGCTGATTAGCATGCGGGGGAGCATGCTCGACCAGCTTGAGGACAAGATCGTCCAGGTGCCGCTCGATCCTCCCGGGCCTTTCGACCACCTCGCCTCCTCGGAGCTCCCCATGCATCGGGCCATCTATCGAGACACCGAGGCGATGGCGGTCTTCCATGGGCATGGTCGCTTCTCCATCGTGGAGTCGCTCAGAACCGATGCCGCCTACATCGCCCCGGAGGATTCTGAAAGCGCCTATTATCTGCCAGTGATCCCTATTATCGAGGGGCCGTCCGGCACGGAGGAGCTTGGGCGCGCCGCAGCCTTGGCCCTCAAGGAACACCGAGGAGCCTTGATCCGCGGGCATGGAGTGGTAACCAAAGGCAATAGCGTCGAAGATGCCTATGCAATGCTGGCTGTGATCGAACAAGCCTGCCACATTCGCTACCACCTCGCCCTGGCCCGCGCGCTTGGTCGCCATCTGGTGGACTGCCATCGCTCAGGCGCCCCCAAGCCATCCTAAGGGTCGCCGGTGACGCGATTACTCAGACGCCAGATGTGGTCAGAGGGCGAGTCTGAAAATCGCGAGAGCCCTGCCGCGATGAGGACGCCGCCGCTGCTGAGACCGATCCAGCCCTCACCAAAGGCGATGTCCATTCCTAGGCGGCGTACAGCCATGTAGGCTAGGTATACTAGCCCCCCGACCGCCGTCCGAAGCACCAGATACCCAGCATGGAAACATCATGGCCACCAGCATCGCCTCCCACATGGTGAGGAACAATATCGCCCCCAAAATGCTGCAGGTTCGTGGCATAGACGGTGGTGGTGTGTGCATGGCCATGCACGGCATCGCCATACCGGCATGACTCTGACCAGTATCGGTCACAAACGTGCGAGCCGACGACGTCTAATCCATGCCGGCGTGCAGACGAGCCGGGTAGATGGTGATGAGCCATGCCACCAGGGACAGGGCGAGTAAGACCCCAATGATGAGCCACTTTTCGTGTTGTAGCAAGAATTCCCGCGTAAAGATTTGCACTCATAAGCCGCTGTTGGGGTGCGGTCACTATGACTGGCAATATTGGATGATCGGGTTCGCGATCTCAGGTGGCATATGCCCGCACTCGCTGAGAAAGGTATAGAAGAGTCCCAGCGCTTGCTTCGTGTCTGCGAGCTTGCGTTTGGTGATGCGCTCGCGGTCGAGCAGATAATCGCGCAGATATGTATCGATCTCGTCAAGACTCATCTCGCTCAGTTTCCCGACCTCGTATGCCGCGAGATAATCATCGACGAAGCTTTGCAACGTCTCATCGTAGCGGACGCGCTCCTCACGGGCGATGCCTCGATCCTTGAGATAATCTTGGAATTCGTCCAGCAAGATGTCCGCTTCCTCGTAAATGGCCTCGACATCGACGCCTTCCGCCAGGCCCTCCTCGTCCTCGTCCTCAAACTCGTCTTCTTCGTCCTCGAATTCCTCGTCCTCATCCTCGAAGTCATCGTCGTACAACTCATCGTCGTCGAGGTCGTCCTCCTCTTCCTCATCCTGGAAGCCCTCAACGCCTAGCATCCCGAGGATCTGGGGATAGCACGCCGCCATCTGGAGGATGAGGGCGATCAGTTCACTTTGGTGATACTGTTCGAGGCGTGCGGTCAACGTCCGCAGATCATAGAACGTCTCGGGTTCTTCGATATAAGTCAAGCCCAGGGCGATGGCATGTCGGCAGAACTCTCCGTCCGTCCGACAGCTGCACGAAGGTTTTAAGTTTGCATCCTCGCTCGCTAACGATACCGTATAGACACCGTGGGGTCCGGCGACGCGTCCGGTGATGGCGCGTCCGGAGAGGAGTCGATGCGTGAACTCACGCACATACGGTTGCGCGCGGTGGAAGGTTTTCTCGTCAACAGCTTGGGCCAATTGGGTCTCCGTTACGTGAAATGGCCCGCTCTGTTCAGTCATGAATAGACCCTCCGCCAATTCACACTCGCCATTCTGTCGATGTCGTCCCCACGTAGGTGCCGATAGCCGCAAGGTTCAGCAGGGAGAGTGCTTCTGTGGGGCTTAGGATGTGCCATGATTCCAGCGAAAGCCGGTTACCAGGATAACAACTCGCTTGTGGATGTCAAGAAACTCCGCCGATGTGCCTCACCACGCTCGCTCAAGCAGTGCGATGACGTCGCTGACACCGGTGATCGACCGAGGATTCTCCATGAGCGGCACCTCTTCCATGACGGCTTCGGCGAGGTGCGGGAAATCGGCTTCCTGTACGCCGACCTCCCGCAAGCGCGTCGGACATCCGAGCTCTTTGATGAAGGGGCGCAGGTGTTCGATGGCCGCGCGCGCTGCTGCCTCAGGGCTGAAGCCTCGGGTTTCGACCCCGGCAGCCTCAGCCACCAGGGCTAGGCGCTCGGCGGCAACGGGCAGGTTAAATTCCATGGCGTGCGGTAACATGATGCAAGAGGTTTGGCCATGCGGGACATTGCAATGCCCGCCCAATTGATGCCCGATGGCATGACTGATGCCCGTACGCACACTGGCGAATCCGATGATCGACATCCACGCCCCCAACTGGCAGTATAGCCGCGCTTCGAGGTCGTACGGGCTATGCGTGGCGGCCGGCAAATAGGCCAAAAGATAGCGCAAGGCCTGGAGACATAGGGTATCCACCACGGGATTGTGATTGCGAGAGTACAGGCGCTCCACGGCATGATCGACGGCGCGCAGGCCGGTCGAGGCCCATAACCAGGCCGGCGTATGCACCGTCAGGGCGGGGTCGAGGATGACGATACGGGGGACGAAGCGTGGCGCCCCATAACCCTCTTTCACCTGGCGTTGCTTGTCGGTAATGCCGAACGAACCGGTGAACTCGCCGGCTGACAAGGTGGTGGTGATAGCGATATGTGGCAGTGGCTGCCCCTGGTAGCGGGGATTGAAACGCATGCCGCGCGGACCGCGCACGCGGTAGGCGTCGAGATCCGCAGCCTTCACGACCCCCTCCGCCAAGCAGAGGCTGACGGCTTTCGTCCCATCCACAGGGCTGCCGCCTCCGAGGCTGACCAACACATCGGGCTTGGCCTCGCGCGCCTGTGCAGCGGCCGCGATGACATCCTCTCTGGGCACATGCTGCGTCATGGGATAGAAGACACCGACACAGCGCGGCCCCAGCAGCTGCTGCACTTGCCTGAGAAGGTCGGTTTTGGTGGCGACTGTCATGCCAGTGATGAGGAAGGCACGCTGACATCCCCAGCGATCCAATTCGGCGACCAATTGCCCGAGACTCCCCGCACCGTAGATGACCCGTTCCTGCGGCAAAAAGGTGAACGCTCCGTGGATCCTCGACTGATGCTCCATGCTGCCGACTCCTTTCTCCTCGTGGACCGGCGTTGCGCGGTGCCTCACGCCTGCGCCTTTGTAGCATAACTCTCGGCGAAATGGCAAGCCGAGGCCCGGTGGCATCGGGAGACCCAAAGCGATTGTGTGCGGTTGCGAGGTGTGGTAGAAGGTAGTTATGTCAGCCCACGGCGGCAGATCCGAGTGAGAGCGACGATAACGAAGCAGAGGCGGTTGCCCTTTATGGGCCTAACGGGTGGTCGCATGAAATGGGGTCTTCTCAACCTGGTGCTCCTGGCCATCACAACGGCAGGATGCTCCCAAGGCAATACCCCCGAAGCGGTCGCCGAACGCTTCATGCAGGCCTATTATGTCCAGATCGATCAAGGGCAGGCTCTTGAATTCACCGGCGCCCTCGCTCGTGAGCGCTTGCAACAGGAACTGCGCGCCGTTGCCCCATTGCGGCGCAGCGGCAGTGTTGCGGAAGCCAGACCGGAGGTGAGATATACGTTGTCTCGTACCCAGCCCGAAGGGCGCCAGGTGTTACTGTACTACGACCTCACGATCACGCCCCGCCACGTCCCTCCCATGCTGAAAAAGGTCTTGATCATCACCGAACAGCTCGGCCAACAATGGAAGGTGATCAATTTCACCGAGGCAGACTCTACCCGGTGACCGGGTGAGCGACCGTCTCTTGTCGAGCCTCAGTCGGTAGGATGAAGGTCTTGCCGTGCTGCAGAATCTTCACGTGGCCGTTGTAGCCGTTATCGACGCTGAGCCGTTCTAGCCAGGCAATCGGCTCGTCGATGGGCTCATACGACAGCCGAAATGTCCCCCAATGGATGGGCACCAGATAGCGGGCTCGCATGTCATCAAAGGCTTGCAGGGCATCCTCGGGATTGCAATGGACTTGACGGAAGGACGGGGGGCGATAGGCGCCAATGGGCATAAGGGCCAGCTCGATGGGGAAGGCTCGACCGATCTCAGAAAACCCCCTGAAATAGGCCGTGTCGCCAGCGAAATAGGCGTGATGGCCGTGACGCTCGATGACAAAGCCGCCGTAGCCTCGATCGCGGTCGCGCGGGGTGCGACGCCCCCAATGATTGGCGGGCACATGGACGACTTTGATGCCGTCTCTCTCGTAGGCCTCCCACCAGTTCAGCTCATAGACCCGGCGAAATCCAAGCGGGGTGATGAGCTCGGCCACACCCGTGGGCACGATCACCGGCACATCCTTAGGCAGCTGTCGCAGCGAGGGTTTGACCAGGTGATCGAAATGGGCATGGGAGATTACGATTACGTCGAGAGCTGGCAATTTCGCAATCGGAATTCCAGGCTCTACCAGACGCTTGGGCACCAAGACGCGTCGCACGAAGTTCGGATCGGTCAGGACGTTCATGCCCTGCCATTGCAATAACACGGTAGAATGCCCCACGAAAGTGGCGGCGAGATCATCCGGCCCGAGCCGGGTGTAAGTGTCATTGGGGACCGCCGGTCGCGTCCGGTCGCACGCCGCCCGCAGCATGTGCAGGGTAAAGCGCGAGATGCGAAACCGGCGTCTAGGTGTCTTCATCAACAAGGCTCCCTCCAGGAGGTGTCTCACAACAAACTAGGCTTGTTTCTCCAACATCACGGCGATGCCCAGGCTAAATTCGTGCCCGCACTGGACACACGTGTAATGTATGCCTTTGCGACCATCGACGCGGCCGACCCGGGCATGCCCGGCGCCGCACGCTGGACATTGCGGCGTGCGCTCGGGTTCCTCCAATTGGCTGAGGGCTTGATCGAAATACTCCAAACGTGGCAGGGGAAACACGACGCTTGTGGGGATCTCTGCCACCTTCTGCGCTACGGTGTCCTTGAGGTGCAATAACTCCCGGCGGAGGCCCATGTCCCCCACAGACCTGACGAGATCGTCGATGGCTCGACCTACGTCATCGATGACCCGAGTTTTCTGTGCTTCCGCCGTCCGCGAGATCGTTTCCTGATTTTTCAGGGTGAATTCGCGTAAAAACTCCATCAGGATCTCTGCCGCCAAGGTCGTTTTCGTCACCGATTCACGAGCGCGGGCTTGCAACACCAGATTGCGTCGGTAATAATGCCTGCCTTGGCCGACCGCAAACAAAGTGAGGATGAGCAAGACGATGATGACAACGATCGATTCAACGCCGACGCGATCAGTCACCGTAGCCCAGACGAAGAGTGCACTGACGACAAGAGCGCCGAGTCCGATCAGCCAACTTTCCACCAGCGCACGCCATTTCGCGCTCTCTGTCTCTGCGATGACAGACCAGAGGCGTTGCAGAAGGTTTGCCGCCGCGGTGGCGGGCGCCGTCACAGCGCCCTCGGTGACGTTATGTGGTTGTTGAAGCCGATCAAAGACCCCCATGCTCCCTCCTCTACGTGCCGATGTGCACACCTCCGCCTTACAGCACCTCTTCGCGTCCTTCGCGTTCGAGGAGTTCGACAAGCTTACGCACGTCCTGATCGCGGGTCTTGGGACAAATCAGCAGTACGTCGTCGGTCTCAATGACGACTAAATTGGCGAGCCCGATGGTTGCCACGAGTTTGTTGGGGCTATAGATCAAGCAGTCGGACGTCTCCAGACCGCGGTGTGCTCCCACCACCACATTGCCCTGCGAATCGGCGGGGAGGAGCTCGCTGATGGCTCGCCAACTGCCGACATCGCTCCAGCCGAAAGAGCCGGGTACCACCCACACGTCCTGCGCCCGCTCCATCACGCCCACATCGATGGAAGTTGCCTCCAACCGGGGGTAGACGTCGGCGATGATCGCTGCCTGCTGGTCGGCTGCCTGGGCGGTTCCAACCGGCTGGAGCTCGCTCGCCAGCTGCGGGAGATAGCGCTGAATCTCATGGAGGATGCTATCCACCCGCCAGATGAACATGCCGCTATTCCATAGGTAACGCCGTTCGGCGACAAATTGCTCGGCCTTGTCGCGAGACGGCTTCTCGACGAAGCGCTCGACCCGGAACACATCACGTCCCTCGACTTGCAGACGATCTGCGCCGACGCGAATATACCCATAGCCGGTTTCAGGGTGGGTTGGCTGAATGCCAATGGTCACCAATCGGTTGGCGGTTTGGGCCACCGCCGCCGCTGTCGCCAGAATCTGTCGGAACTCCGCTTCGTCGCGCATCACGTGATCGGCCGGCAGTACGGCCATGACCGCCTCAGGCGCGCGCCGTCGCAGCCACAGCGCTGCCCAGGTTACGCAGGCGGCGGTGTTACGCCCCACCGGCTCAAAGAGAAAATTCTCCACGGGCAAGTGAGAGAGAGCCGCGAGTAATTGGTCGCGATGGGCTTCCCCGGCCACCACAACGATGCGCTCGGGCGGGATGAGAGGGCTAATCCGGGCCACGGTTTGCTCGATCATCGTCTGCGCGCCGAGGATATTGAGCAACTGCTTGGGGCGCCGCCGACGGCTCCTAGGCCAGAAGCGCGTACCCTGCCCACCGGCCATGATGACAGCGTAAAGCTGTGGAGACGACGAGGCAAATGGTGTCAAAATCAAGCTCCCGTGGGAAGTCAGCGAGTTGAGGGAAGTCTGGCAGAGCGATCGCGATCCACCGCTCCCCCTGCGCAACTATGCCGTGCACGCCAGAAGTATTATACAAGGTTTTTCCGGTTTGACAGGGGAGGTGCCGGGCCATCTGCGGCTTGACCGCCGGCCGAGGCAGGGCTATAGTGCCTGGCATGAACGCGCTGCCATCCCAAGCTCGACCCACTGAACAGTCGCCCTCGCTTCAAGATCATCAGCTCTTGATCGAGCATCTACGCGCCCTGCTGCACCGCCGCTTTCCCCAAGTCTCGCCCAACCTTCAGCTCGTCCCCCTGCAAGGGGATGCCTCCGACCGACGGTACTACCGTTTGCTCTTCCCGACCCCAGTCGAGGGCACTGCCTCGCTGGTGGTCATGCGTCTGGCCCATCCTTACACTGCAGGTGAACTGCCGTTTGTGAATATACAGCGTTATCTCGCCCTGAAGGGCATCCCGGTCCCAGCCATCGTCTGCGACGCTGCTGCCCATGGTCTGATCGTCCTGGAAGATCTGGGCGATGTCACCCTCGAAGCAGCCCTGCAGAGGGCCAGTGAGGAGGAAATCGACCGCTGGTACCGCCAGGCATTGGATCTGCTATTACGCCTCCAAGACCCCGAGGCGCCAACATCCCGGGCCTCTTGCGTGGCTTTCCGTCTGGCGTTCGATGTCGAAAAGCTCATGTGGGAGCTGGACTTTTTCACGACGCACATGCTTCAGGGCCTCTGTGCTCGGAGGTTACCGGCCTCCCACGCCGTCGAGCTACGCGGCCAATTTTGGAAGATCTGCGCCATCTTGGCGCGCCAACCGCGTGTCCTCACCCATCGCGATTACCATAGCCGCAACCTCATGCTCCAGGGGGAGCGACTACGTGTCATTGACTTCCAAGATGCCCGCCTTGGCCCTTGCCAGTACGACCTCGCCTCCTTGCTGAACGACTCCTACGTCAAGCTACCCGCTTCGGTGCGAAACAGCTTACTAACATACTACGTCGAGCGCAAAAGCGCCATGGATGGCAAGAGCCTCGACCGCGACGCCTTCCTGCAGATCTTCGACTACGTGAGTCTGCAACGCAACCTCAAGGCCCTTGGCACCTTCGCCTTTCAGATCGTGGTCAAAGGGAACCCACGCTACCGCTCCGCCATTCACACCACGCTCGACCATCTGCAGCGCACGCTGAGCCGCCATCCCGAACTGCAGCCGCTCACGGAACTGTTGGAAGAGCATCTGTTGGCTGCCGTTCCAACCGGGCTATGAGGCGAGGAAAGGCACATTCCTGACAGGTCTCCTGCTCGTTCAGGCAAAAATCGCGATATAACTGCATCAACGCCTGTTGACGGCAGGCCGAGTTGACGACGGCGGCGCGTGCCCTGTCGGTTCCGAAGAACTGGCGCATCATCTCACGGGTGATTTCGTTCGAGGGCAGCCGAGGATGCGCCAGCAACAGCGCACGCACCGCAGCTAAAGAGATCGACTCATGTCTTAGCTGCGCCAAGGCGGCTGCCGCCGGTAAGAGGACATCAATCACCATGGTGACAGCGCGCCCGGATCCCAGGAGGTCGATCGGGCGCTCATGGCGCGGCCCCTGGATGGTGTAGTGATAGCTCCAGAAATCCTCCCCACCGACGACTAGAAGATTCTGAACCAGCTCCCGTTGACAATGCCTGAGCGCGCTCCGGGGGGCTTCGGCTGACAGGGCGCGTAGCGGTGCCAGGAAAAGATCCATGACGTTGCACCGTGCAAGACGTGCCAATAAATGCCCGGCGGCGGCGATCCGTCGCTGCGGGAAATTGGCCGGGCGCAGGCCCGCGGTGCGCCAGTGGTGCTCGTCTAGCTGTTCAGGAAACCGCGCTGAGACCGGTTCCCACCGGTCGAGCAAGGTCTCTACGTAGGCCCGCCCCTCGGGGGTCATGCTCTGGTGGCGCGCCTGCCAGTGGGTCAGAAAGCCAGCGACGCCGAACAGGATCGCTTGGATTTGCAGGGGGGGTGGATGTTGGTCAGTAAGCGCCTCGCGTAGACGTGCGACAGGGGCTAAACGCGCCAGTTGCCAGAAGGCCATCCGATTGCCCTTGAAGCCCAAAGCCTCCAGCACTGCTTCGTATAAGGCCTGCTCCACCCCACGGCGCTCGACCTTGAGGGCAAAGCGACTGGCCTTCTGGCGCCAGCGCTCTTCACCGGCCATGTCCAAGAGTCGTCCGATGGTTTCCGGCGTCAAGGCTTGTAGCGCGCGCTGGCACGGCGTGATGGCAGCGCTCTCCCCGCTCTGCCAGAGCTCCTCATCGAACGCTTCTTTGAGTGCCGTCAGGGGGGCGTCGAGAAACGTCGACAACTCCAGCTGGGGAATAGGATCGCCATGAGCATTGTACACCTCGCCCGCTGCGTCATCACGGCGCCAAATGACGTGCAGTAAGACCGACGTATAGGCGGGGTCTCGGTCATGACCATGGCGTGTCCAGTCGCTACTTCGCACATGCACCTCCACAGCACCGACGCGGATGGGGCCGTTGTCGAAGCGCATTTTGGCCTCCAGGAAATCGGGGCCACTACCACGACTCCAACGTCCAGGCCGATACACAGTCACCACCCGCCCATCGCGGGTAGTCAGCGGTAGGCGCAGGAAGCGTTGCTGTTGCCAGAGCAGATGCAGCAAACGCTCGTCAGGGAGAGCGCGATGATTTCCAGGCGAACTCGGTTGGTAGGGTTCATCGCCTTCCGCAACGTCGAAGATCTCATCGCGGAGTTGGCGATAGGAGGAGATATTGGGGAAAATACTCGACAGCTCGTCCATATTGGGTAACCTGGCGCTCAGCGGGGTGAGCGCCCACTATGTGGCAAACAATTTCGTGATCTCGTCGCGCGCAAACAGAGGCAACGGCCGCCGCCCTTCTCGGGTCGCCATCACAATCCCCTCAGACGGCGACACGATACGGCCGATCGCCGCACACGGCAGGTCGCTTTCCTGCAAAACCCGTTGGATCTTCGCCGCCTCGTCGGGTGCGGCAGCGATCAGGAGAGCCCCGGAAGCGATCGTCCCGAGCGGGTCGAGGCCATAGGCCTGGCACAACGACGCCGCCTCCTCCAACACGGGAATACGATCTGACTCGATGACCACACCAACTTGCGCCGCCGTCGCCAACTCATAGATCGCCATGGCCAAGCCCCCCTCCGTGGGATCGTGCATGGCATGTACACGCCCAGCGTGACAGGCGATGTCGGCGTCCCGCACGACGCTGATACCGGGGTCATAGAGAAAGTTTTTGGCGCGTTGAATCAGCGCCTCCAGGAAGCCACGGCGCCGCAAATCGTCCTCGCGCTCGCGAGCCACGATCGACACCCCCTCGATGCAGATCCCTTTGGTGAGGAGCAACACATCCCCGACTTGTGCCCCTGCAGTAGTGATCAGCCCGCCAGGAGAGACCTCGCCCAGCATATGCCCGCAGAGAATCGGTCGGTCGAGGCCATACGTGATTTCGGTATGGCCGCCGATCACCGCGATGCCCAAGGAGGCACACGTCGCGGCGATTTGTGCGAAGATACCCTCGATCATCGTCTCCGTCGTGTGATGCTCCGGTAAAAGCAGGGTCGCCAGGAACCACTTTGGCTCGCCGCCACGTGTGGCGATATCGTTGGCGTTGACGATGACGGCATAGTAGCCGATGGCATCGGTGGCGAAGGTGACGGGGTCAGATTTGGCGAGCAGGTAACGGTCGCCCATGTCGATGACGGCGGCGTCCTCACCCACAGCCGGGCCGACGATGACGCGTGGATCAGCCTGGGTATAGGTGTGGAGCAAACGCTGCAGCAGGTCGGGTGGAAGCTTGCCGGTCTTGAGCACAGCCATGCTGCCGTTGTCCCTTATCATCGTGAGGCTGGATGCCAAAGGGTGGAAAGAGTCGAAAGGCTCGCTTGGGACGGGGCGATCTCACCGACTCTGACGCACATAGGGGCGCCTCCGTTCTGGCCGCGCGGCTGGCTCTCGGGCACTCAGCTCCTCGATGTGCTTGACATAGGCCAGGGCCTCTTGGGCGATCTTCGGGGAGTCGATGAGCACCGACGCCTCATTGTTGTGGCGTAGCGCGCTGTGGGTGAGATTATGGCTGCCGAGAAAGACGTACCGCGCATCGATGACGACTAACTTGGTATGGGTGGTGCGCGCCGCTGCATCGAGCTGAACGGCGATGCCATGTTGGCGCATCTCGTTGGCCACGGCCCGGTTGGCTTCTGTGGAAAATTCCTCTTCGCTTGCTTGGTCGAGAAAAAGCCGCACCCGTACGCCGCGTTTCGCGGCATCGATCAGCGCCGCCCTCACCTGGTTTGCTCGGTTGTTGTCGTGATCACCCGGGGCGAAGAGGAACATACTCACCACGATCTCCCGTTTGGCCCGCGACAGGTGGGCAATGAGCGCATCAAAATAAGCCTCATTCGCCAGAAACGTCACGCGTGGCTCTTGAGCACAGCCTGCCAGAAACAATAACACCAGCACCAAGTACCACGCCTTGGTCTGCAGACCCGGCTGCCCTGCGATCTTACCGTTCCCTTGGCCACACATCAGAGGCCGCAGCTACCTTCCTGAGAACAATAGGTTGCTTTGTCACGGCATTGGCTCAAATCCAGGCTGAAGATAGCATGCAGCCTTGCCCTCCGCAAGTTGGCCTGCTGCCTACAGCGCTCTGGGCGCGGTTGGTCTGCCTATCATGGCCATTATCCACCCTGGTGCTATCCTCCCTCTCTCCCTGTTCTCAAACCCACGCCCGACAGCACACCATTGCTCTGGCGTCTCGACTGGTCTACAATAGGCGGCTCGAAACAGCTGATCTTGATACGGGCATGGCGCCCGAGGAAGGGCCGAAGCCCGAACACACGCGAGATTTTTCGCGCATCGATGCTGCGGCGCTGCCCGGTAGCGGCCCTATCCCGCCCATTCGGAAGCCGAGAAGATGGGATGGACGCGAAAGGCTCCTGGCATAACTGCCGTCAAGAGTGGGGGAATGGCTTGTCAGCATCGGTGAGCAGGACGTCTACAAGAAGGAGACAGTATGGCACTTGACCCCAAGCACCGCAGTCGGACGCTGTATGAAGGAAAGGAGCGCGCCCCGGCGCGCTCCTTCTTGAAGGCCATCGGCTTCAGCGATGACGATCTAGCCCGGCCCATCGTCGGCATCGCCAATACGTGGATCGGAACGATGCCATGCAATTACAACCTCCGGGGCCTGGCGGAGAAAGTAAAACAGGGCGTCCGCGCTGCCGGCGGCACGCCGATGGAATTCAACACCATCGCCATCAGCGACGGCATCACGATGGGCACCGAGGGCATGAAAGCCTCGCTGGTCAGCCGCGAGATCATCGCCGACTCCATCGAACTCGTCGGGCGCGGCCACATGTTCGACGCCGTCATCGCACTAGTGGCCTGCGATAAGACCATCCCGGCAGGGGCCATAGGGTTGATTCGGCTCGACGTGCCGTCGTTGGTGCTGTACGGCGGTTCGATCATGCCGGGGAGGTTTCAAGGCCGCGACGTCACCGTGCAGGACGTCTTCGAGGCCGTCGGCGCCAATGCAGCCGGGCGCATGTCCGACGCAGATTTGAAGGAGTTGGAGAACGTCGCGTGTCCCGGCGCCGGGGCCTGCGGTGGCCAATTTACTGCCAACACCATGGCCATGGCGTTGGAGTTCATCGGGTTGTCGCCGATGGGGACCGCCGGTGTGGCCGCCGTCGACCCCCGCAAGGATGACGTGGGCTATCGCTGCGGTGAGCTGGTGATGGAGCTCCTGAAACGCGGCATCCGTCCGAGCGACATCCTCACCCGACAGGCCTTTGAAAACGCCATTGCCGGTATCGCGGCCTCGGGGGGCTCGACCAATGGCGTGTTGCACCTCTTGGCCATGGCCCGCGAAGCAGGGATTCCATTGACCATCGAGGACTTCGACGTCATTAGCTCGCGCACGCCTTTGTTGGCTGATCTCAAACCCGGCGGGCGCTATGCCGCCATCGATTTGCAGCGCGCCGGTGGCATTCCTCTCCTCGCCCAACGCCTGATCGAAGCCGGACTGCTGGACCCGAATCAGATAACGGTGAGCGGTCGAACCATCGGCGCAGAGGCCGCCACGGCCGTGGAAACTCCGGGCCAAGATGTGGTACGGCCACTGTCGAATCCGATCAAAGCGACGGGCGGGCTGGTCATCCTCAAAGGCAACCTGGCGCCCGAGGGGAGCGTGATCAAGATCGCCGGCTACGACAAAATGTATCATCGCGGCCCGGCACGGGTGTTCGACCGCGAAGAGGACGCCATGCGAGCGGTCACCCATGGGATGATCAAGGCGGGGGACGTCGTGGTCATCCGCTACGAAGGACCGCGTGGTGGCCCGGGTATGCGCGAGATGCTGGGCGTGACCGGTGCCATCGTCGGCGCCGGCTTGGGTGAAACGGTGGCCTTGCTCACCGATGGGCGCTTTAGCGGTGCCACACGAGGGTTTATGGTTGGCCATGTGGCGCCAGAGGCGGCGCGTGGAGGGCCCATTGCCGCGGTCGAGGAAGGCGACATGATCGTCATCGACATCAATCAGCGTCGTCTCGACGTCGAAGTATCGGAGGCGGCGCTGAAAGAGCGTCAGTCGAAATGGCAAGAGCCGGCGCCGCGCTATGCCTCTGGGGTATTTGCGAAATACGCCGCCCTGGTGTCATCGGCCTCCGAAGGGGCGATCACCCATCCCAAGCTGCTGCGCGGTTCTGGGGCACTGGCATAACCATAGGACTGAGGAGCGAGAACTGGGCGCTCCCTACGCTCAGTCCTCAACACTCAGTCCTCAGTCCTATACTTATAAGGAGCTCTCTCCGCCATGCGAGAAAATCGTGCCAAGGGAAAGTTGCGCCAGGGCCAGGTCGCCACCGTTACCTCGGGGCATCAGACCGCCGACATGATCGATTTCCTCGGTCAGTTCGGCTTCGATGCTATGTGGATCGAAACCGAGCATGGTCCGGTGAGCTGGGAACAGATCGGCGACATGTCCCGCGCCTGTGATCTGTGGGGCATGTCGTCCATTGTGCGCGTCAATGCCAACGAACCCTGGCTGATCACCCGCACGCTCGACCGCGGCGCCACTGGCATCGTCGTGCCTCATGTCTCGACCAAGGCGGCCGCCGAAAAAGCGATGCAATCGGCCAAATTCGCCCCTATCGGCTACCGCGGCATGTTCGGTGGCCGACGCTCCTACGGCGTCTCCGACTACTTCGCCAAGGCCAATGACGAGACCATCGTCGTGGTGCTGATCGAAGAAATCGAGGCGGTTCACAACCTCGCTGAGATCCTGACGGTGGAGCACATCGACGTCTTCTTCGTGGCGCCGTCAGATCTGGCGCAGACGATGGGGTATATCGGCAATCCCACCCACCCCGCCGTGCAGGAAGTGATCGACAAAGCCCTGACGCAGATCGTCCACGCTGGGCGCATAGCAGGGACCTTGGTGAACGACGACAATGTCGAGCGCTACCTCGATCTTGGGGTGCGCTTCATCATGAATAGCTGGAATGGCTGGGTCGCTCAGGGTGCCACATCGTACTTGGGGAGGATCGCGGCCAAGGCGGCTGCCGCTGCCCGGTAAGGTTGCGGTAGGGAATGAGGACCAAGCTGGAGCAGTCGCTCGGCCTGTAAGAAAGGAAAACGATGCCACTGCCTGCACGATATAACACGGGGTACAATGTCGGCGTGGGCGGCGCGGTCGTCCACGAAGGACGGCTGTTGCTCGTCCGGCGCGCCAGCCGCTATGGACGTGGCAACTGGCAAGTGCCTGGCGGTTTCATCGAACCGGATGAAACGATCGAGGCCGCAGTAGTGCGTGAAGTGGCCGAAGAGGCTGGCGTGCAGGCCGAAGTCATCGGCGTGCTGGGGGTCCGTAATCGCTACAACCCCGACAACGGCAACAGCATGTATGTCGTCATGTTGATGCGTCCCATCCGCGGCGAGCCCACGCCGGATGGAGAAGAGGTCGATCAAGCCGGCTATTTCACGCTGGAAGAGATCATGGCCCTTGAACAGGTGCCGCCCATCAACTTGGAAATCGCCAAGCGGGTACTCTCCCCTGATTGCCGGGTCTTGACACCGACCAAGGTCTCCATGGCCGCCGGCGTGAGCTATACGCTGTTCATTGGTTGAGCGGACGCTTCGTTGTCGATGGCGACAAGGCCAGCGTTGTGCGGCAAGCGCCCGCCTGCGCGTCGACAAAGTATCCTCACGGATTCAACACCAACTTGCCGAAAAAGTTCGAGGCTTCCATGACGCGGTGCGCCTCCGCCGCTTGAGCCAGGGGGAATGTGCGGTGGACGATGCCACGAACTTTGCCTTGAGCGACCACCTTGAGGAAGGCCCGCATGTCGGCAGGGGTGCCCCGCCCCACCCCCATGATCGTCAGCCCGCGCGAAAACACGCGGCCTAGATGCAACTCCACGCGATGCCCAGCGGTCACACCGCACGTGACGAAGCGTCCTCCGGGCTTCAGGCTCTCGAAGCAAGCTTTCCAGACCGGCGTTCCGATATGTTCCAGGACGACATCCACGCCCTCGCCAGCGGTGAAGGCGCGTACGTCTTCCAGGATGTCTTCCTGCCTGTGGTGAATGCCTGCTTCAGCACCCAGCGCACGGGCCTTTTCCAGCTTGTCCTCGCTGCCGGCGGTGGCGATGACACGCGCCCCTAGAGTATGGCAGAGCTGAATTGCAAAGGTACTCACTCCGCTGCCGGCAGCGGTGATCAGGACGGTCTCCCCCGGCTGCACCCGTGCCCGGTTCATGACCATCTGCCAGGCGGTCAAGCCGGCGACGGGAAGCGTGGCGCCCTCGTCGAACGTGCAGCGTTCCGGCAAAGAGTAGACCCGCTCCGCTCGAGCGACGGCAAGCTCAGCGTAGCCTCCGCGACCGTTGGCGATCACCCGGTCGCCGGGCTGGATCCCCTCCACCCCTATCCCGACGTGCTCTACCTCACCGGCGAAGTCACCGCCCAAGACATGCGGCGGGGTAAAGCGCGTGCCGTGCGAGCCCTCTCGCGTGAACACGTCGAGTCGATTGAGCGAACAGGCGCGCACGCGAATGAGGACGTCGTTCGCTCCCACGGGCGGCTCCGGTATTTCGCGGTAGATCAACACCTCTGGTGAACCGACTTCGTTGAAGTAAACAGCTTTCATCGCAACACTCCGTTTGTAGTGATGAAAAAAGGTAGTCGGGGACGAGGGTGAGGAACTCTCAACTCTATGGAGCGTGTAAACCGCCCTCACCCTGGCCCTCTCCCAGCGGGAGAGGGCCAGGGTGCCACCCCCTCCGATGGCGTCTGAGGCCTTCTCCTGGCGCCTAAGCTTGGTTTCGGCGGGGGAGATCAGCGACAGCGCCGCAAAATCATGCTGCACACCCAGCGAAAGTTCTCAGGGTGAAAATCGCGTGGACTATGTTAGCATAGGCGTGGCTTCGACCGGATGGTCCGATTGCGTGTATTCCCCCTCCCTGTGGGAGCATAGGCCCCAAGTTAAGCGCGAAGGCGTGCTAGGACCGGATGTGAGGCCCCTTCCCCCTGGCGGGGGAAGGTCGGGATGGGGGGAAACCCGCCTATGCCCTGTGGGAGAGGGCAGGCTGAGGGCGAGGTAAGGCTCTGGACAGGCACCGACGATCCCCACCTGCCATGCGTTGATCGGAAAACCGCTATAGGCTCGACTCTGCTGGAGTTATAGGCGGGCTCATCCCGATGCAGAGGTTCGTCTGACCCTCTAAGCACGGCAGGGGTCCACGATCGGGTATGGGGCTTTGTGGCGCTCAGCGTCCCAGACATCGCACTATCATCCGGGTTAGGTACCATACGGTAGTGAATTGGCGAAGTGAGGAGAGGAGAGCAATGGCGACGACCACGAAAATGTTGATGGAGAAAGATGGTCCCTTGGGCTGGCTTATCTTTAACCAGCCGGAGAAACGCAACGCTGTCAGCCAGGAGATGTGGCAAGCTGTGCCCGAGATGGTTCGCGAACTGGAAGAAGATCACGACATCCGAGTCATCATCTTACGTGGTGCCGGAGATCAGGCCTTTGTGGCCGGCGCCGATATCTCGCAATTCAAGGATCGGCGCCGCAACATGGACGACGAGCTCGAATATCGCCGCATCTCCTGGCAAGGTTCGCAAGCCTTGACCAGCATTCAAAAGCCGCTGTTGGCGATGATTCAGGGCTACTGCGTGGGAGGCGGCGTGGGCATCGCCATGACCTGCGATATCCGTATCGCTTCAGACGACGCGCGGTTCGGCATCCCGGCGGCGCGACTCGGCTTGGGCTATCATTACGACGGCATCGAAAAGCTCATGCACTTGATCGGCCCCTCGCATGTCCTCGACATTTTCTTCTCGGCCCGTACCGATTATAGCGCTCAAGAAGCATTGCGGATGGGGTTGGTGAATTACGTTGTGCCGAAGGCTGAGCTCGAATCGTTCACCCGTCAGCACGCCTTGCGCATCGCTGCCAACGCTCCATTGACGCAACGCACAGCCAAAGCCACCGTGCGTGAGTTGCTGCGACCACCGGAGGCGCGCGATCTCGCCAAACTGGATAAGATGCTGGCGGAGTGCTTCAACAGCGAGGATTATCAAGAAGGCGTGCGGGCGTTCAGCGAGAAACGCCGCCCGGTGTTCAAAGGGCGATAATGCCCCTTTACGGGACAAACGCCTTCCGCGTCCGTCGCGCCCCTGCTGCTTTGATGACCTCATCATCGGTGCGTACAGCTTCGTCGAGGGTGTGGGGCGGGCGGGCGACGAAGGGAGCTACACGCACGGGGCAGTCCATGACGTCGCAGAGCGCACAATAGGTGCGGTGGCAGGGGTCGATATGGAAGGCGATCTCGCCTTCCACGCCGCAGGCGCTCATGACCCGTTCCTCGAAGCTTTCCATCAGCGCATGGGCGCGCTCCACCGACCAGAACTCGGGCACGACCAAGTGTGCATCCACGTGGGTGAATCGTCCCGAGCGAATGGCGCGCAAATGGTGAATACGGATGATGCCGGGCATGCGGTAGGCATCGAACGCTTTGATAAGTTTCCCGAGCAGTTTCGTATCTTCTTCATCAAGGAGCCCGCCCGCCGCATGCCGGACAAGCCGAAGTCCGGTCCACCCCAAGTTCACCCCGACAATGGCGGCAACTGCCGGATCGAACCAGAGAATGCCGGTGAGCTTGACCAGCAGGAGCCCGACGATGACCCCCAGGCTGGTCCAGAAATCGGACAGCACATGCTGACCATCTGCCACCAACGCCAGAGATTGCGTGCGACGCCCGACGCGAATCAGAAACCCGGCGAGCAGGGCGTTGGCCACCCCGGCTCCGAAGGTGATGGCGAGGCCGAGGTCCAATTGCCGAAGCTCCTGTGGCTGGAGAAATCCCTTACCTGCCTCATAGAGAATCAACACCGCAGCGAATGTAATGAGTCCGCCCTCGAAGGCGGCGGAGAAGTATTCGATCTTGCCGTGTCCGTAGGGATGATTACGATCCGCTGGGCGCCCAGCGAACACCAGGCTGCCGAGGGCAAACAAGGCGGCGATGACGTTGACGATGCTCTCAAGGGCGTCGGAGAGGACAGCGGTTGAGCCCGTGAGTTGGTAGGCGAGACACTTCACCCACAGGAGAATGCCCCCAACGATCAAAGAGATCATCCCAGCTTTCAAGCGGCTACGCGTGTTGCGCCAGCGTTCCAGCTCAACCTGGCGCTCCTCGGCCTCGCCAGGTTCCCCATTCACTGACGGCATCGCTTCCTCCTTGAAGGCTCTGTCGCACTCATCGCTGTATAACAGTGGGATCGATTGTACCCGCCGCACGTCAGACGGTAAAGCGAAAATTCCCGAGGCTTGACCGCGGCGCCCCGGCCGGTTAGGATGGCGGGCACCGAGTCCGCCACGCAGCGATGACGGACACAAAGCGCGATCGTTTCCCCGACATCGACGAGGCTCCCATGCAATGTGGTCTGTTCACGGAACTACAGTGCCCGGAACGGCAGCGAGAATCGCAACTCTACGAGGAGTTATTGGCGCAAACCGTCGCGGCCGAGGAGTTTGGGTTCCACGCCATGTGGCTGGCGGAGTTGCACTTCCATCGGCGCTTTTCCATCCTCTCCGCCCCGCTGTTGACGGCGGCCGCGGCGGCGCAGCGCACCCAACGGCTGCGCCTGGGCATCGCCGTCAATGTTTTACCGTTGCATCAGCCTCTCAGACTGGCCGAGGAAGGGGCGGTGCTGGATGTCCTCAGCCATGGCCGGTTGGATTTCGGCGTCGGCCGGGGCCATCCGTTCCCAGGTGTCTATGAGAGCTTCTGCATCCCGCCAGCCGAAAGCCGTGAGCGCTTTGCCGAGGCCCTTGACGTCCTAGTCGGCGCCTGGACGCACGAGCCCTTTGCTTACCAAGGGCGATTCTTTCGGGTATCTGACATCACGGTGGTCCCCAAGCCCATACAACAACCACATCCCCCGATATTCGTTGCTGCCGGCAGCCCGGAAACATATACGGCTACGGGCCAGCGTGGGCTCGGCATCCTCGTCCCGGGCCACGTCCAACCGCCGGCAGCGCTGCGGGAGTTATTGGCGAGCTACCGAGAAGCTGGCCACACGGCGGGACATCATGACCGCCTCCGAGTGACCTATTTGATCCCGATCTACGTGGCAGAGCAACAACGTCAAGCCGAGACGGACCCCGAACCGTATGTGATGTACTACTACCATGTGCTTGGGCAGCTACTGTCAGGGGAGTTTCCCGAGAGCTACCAGCGTTATGGGGAAGCGCGGAAGCGGGTTGGCACACTCAGCTACGCAGAGATTCGCCAGGAGCGGGCGATCTTCGGCGAACCGGGATACTGTTTGGAACGCCTCCAAGCGCTGCGCGAGGCGCTCGGATTTCAGCAACTTATGGCCTGGATGAACATCGGTGGGATGCCGCACGCCAAGGTACTACGCTCCATGCAGTTGTTCGCGGAGCGCGTAATGCCTGCCTTGAGGTGAAGGCGATCATTTGCTGACGGCGGCAGCCTTGCGGAACAGTGCTAGGCCCAGCTTGAGGCGCGGTTCGGACCAAAACCACAGACGATAGGCCAACAACACGGCCAGCACACTTCCGTAGATCAGCGGCAGGCGCGTATCGAACTTGACCACCCAGAGAAAGTGCACGACGCCGCCAATGGCGATGACGTAAACCAACCGATGCAAACGTTGCCACCATTTGCCACCGAGGCGCTTGATCATGCTGGTGGTGGAGGTGACAGCAAGAGGGATCAGGAGTACAAAGCTGGTAAACCCGACGGTAATAAACGGCCGTTCGACGACATCGGCAAGGATGTCCTCCACGCTGAAGAATTGGTCCAGCCAAACATACGTCACGACGTGCAGACCACCGTAGAAAAAGGCGAAGAGCCCCAGCATGCGACGCACTTGGATCAACCGATTCCATCCGCTGAACCGCCGTGCCGGGGTGACTGCCAGGGTGATGAGGAGAAAACGCAGCGTCCAAAGGCCGGTCTGATCGGTGATCTCATCGATGGGATTGGCGCCCAAGTTCTTGGTCGCGGCGTTCCACGCCAGCATCGCCAAAGGCATCAGGCAAGCCACAAACACGCCTAACTTTAGCCACTTCCAGCCCCACAGCAATTGCCTCATGGTCTAGCCCGCTTAGAAAAATTTTCTCAGATCCATGCCAGCGTATAGATGGCCCACCTGGTCGGCATAGCCGTTGAAGATGAGCGTTTTCCGTTTGGCGAATTCCCCAATGCGGCGCTCGCGTGCCTGGCTCCACCGCGGGTGCGGCACATCCGGGTTGACGTTAGAGTAAAAGCCGTATTCGTGAGGAGCGGCCAGCGCCCAGGTAGTCATCGGTTGCTGCTCGACGAAACGGATCTTGACGATCGACTTGATGCTTTTAAAGCCATATTTCCACGGCACCACCAACCGTAACGGCGCGCCATTCTGGTTGGGGAGCACTTCGCCATAGAGCCCTACCGCCAGGATGGTCAACGGATGCAGCGCCTCGTCCAGACGTAAGCCCTCGACGTACGGCCATTTCAGGACAGAGCGACGCTGGCCCGGCATCTGCTCGGGATCGTAGAGCGTGGTGAACTCGACAAAGTTTGCCTTCGAAGTGGGCTCGAAGCGCTTGATCAGATCGCCGAGCGGGAAGCCCACCCAGGGGATCACCATCGACCAACCCTCGACGCAGCGCAGCCGATAGATCCGTTCCTCCAAGGGGTGAGGCTTCAGAATATCTTCCAACGTATACACCCCCGGCTTGAGGACCTCGCCTTCGATGGCGACTGACCATGGTTTGGTGCGGAAGTTCTTGGCCAGCTTGGCGGGGGAGTACTTGTCGGTATCGAATTCGTAAAAGTTGTTGTAGTTCGTCACATCTTCATACGGCGTCAGCGGCTCGTCGGTGCTCAATGGGCTCTTGGCCACGTTTTCGATCTTCTGCCGTGTCTGCTCTGGTTCTGGTGCGGTTTCCGATGTCGACGTGAGCAAAACCGGGGTTGCGCCCGCGGCAACGACGACAGCCGCAGCTGAGGCGGCCTTCAGGAAGCGACGCCGCTCAACGTACCACTTTGGATCGGTGATCTCTGAAGATTTTATATCTGAGGCCTTTTTGATCAGCATAGAATGCCTCCTTGTACTGGCGATGAGGCGCCTTCCCCCTCTCGCAGCGGAAGACGGGATCGGCCATATCTTGCCGTCATGAGCTGCTGATTCCCAGGCTCACCTCACGTTCCCCCATAACCTGCTTGAAACGCCGCGGATCGCCCTTCACCTTGCCGACGAGGTTCACCGCACTGGCAGGGCGAATCTCACCCGGTTTGCTCATCGGCGTTGGGCCGAAGAAGATGCAAAATGCCTTACCCGGTGGCCAATATCCCAGGTCCCCCAATTCCACGACTTCGCGGGCACTGTCGTCCAGTTCAGACTGCACGGGAATGGCGAAATAGATTTCATCTCCCCAGGTATTGAAAGCGGCGTTGATCGGCAAGGCCTCGGCGATCTTCCTGGCTGTTGGGGTGTCGTTGAGTTCAGCTTCCACGATTAAGGCACCGATGCGGATTGTGATGTCCATAATGCGCTTTCCTTGTGTAGTGACCGCACGCTCTCTGTCCAGAGCCACCGACGGATCAAACTCTCCCCTTCTCGGAATCCCCTGGTCGCCTGCAGCTCGCCGACGTGAGCAGCTCGCCGTCGGGACGGCAACAACATGCTGACGTTAACATGTGACAGATCCTCTGAGGTTACTCATCGGTCCAGGCAAAGTCAACGTTGCGTGCTCACGAGGATCCCTACCAGAGTGCAGATCCAGCCGAGGACGCCGACGGCCTCTGCCGCGTACGGCGTGGTGCTTCTCGCTTAGTTTAGATGCCGCGATGGGAAAAAAGATTCAATGTGTTGGTGAGGATCGTAGGGAGTGCGTGGGCGGCCTGGGCTGCAGGGCTCTTCTGCGGTGTGAGATAGAGCCACTGAGGAACCCCTCGCTGACGAACCAGGAAAGCACCTGGAGGAAGCGATGAGCCTTTGGGGCGAGGCCGAGGGGCCGCGCTAAGCCTCTGGCCCCCGGAGCCAGGGCGCCTTCGCCATCCCAGGTCAAGGCGAGGAGGCACGTGAAGTGATGGCCGTGCCCAAACGCCATCAGCGCATGGCTCTGGCGGCGTCCGACGGCGTCTTACTAGTTTCGATGAAGGTTTTCATGCGCACCAGATCGTCGTCCATCTGGCTCTTCGGATCGGCCCCGAACAACGTCGCGACGGCATGACCGACTCCACCAAGGCCCGGATTATACGTGAGGCGGATGGTGACCGTCGTGCTCCCATCGGGGTTCGATTGGAAGTGGACGCGGCCGGCGTGCTGAATGAGCGAGCCGGGTTCCGTCCTCCAAGCGAGCACTTCGTTGGGAACATAAGAACTTATCGTCGCCTCCCACTCAATCGGCACCCCGGCCGGCCCTGCCACAATCCAATGAGAGCGACCGTCGCCGAGATCTTTGACCTCTCGCACGTTCGACATAAAATAGGGGAAATTCTTATAGTCGGGCCACAGCGAGAACACCCGTTCGACGGGCGCATTGAGGTTGATCGTCTTCTGGATATCGATGGCGCGTCGGCCAGCCCGCACGCCAAAAAGGCGCTTCATTTCGATATTGGTTAGAGCCCGCGCCAGCAACGTCAGGCCGATCAGGCTGAGCGTCGCGCCCCCTGTGCTGCGACGGCCGGCCCCGTAGACGGCTAGGGCTCCGCCTGTAGCCCCGGCGAGCAGACGCGTGGTTGGCGACCAATAGGTTTGCATTACATCTAAGCGACGACCACTCAGCCGCCGTGCCGGCTGGCCCTGCAAGCCTGGAATATCGCCCGCCTGCTCATGGACTTGCAGGTGATCCTCCACCTCGCGTACTCCCCGTACCGAGGCGACGCGCTTGCGCAGGGATTCGACCTCCTGGGCCAGCACCGGACCCTGCAACGCCACGCGGCCGCGTTCGGCCGAGACTTCGATGGATCCTGGGTGGGCGACGACCCCCCTAACTCTGCGCGCACTCGTTCAACCAGCACCTCGTCGCTCACCCCGTCAGCGGTGAAGCAAGATCTGATCTCGGCCCACAGGCCGTAAGTGCGGTTCCGAAAGTCACGTGCTGTGACGTCCAAGGCATCGCCGAGCTTACGTCCTAGGCGGATGAACTTATCGCGCGTCAAGGCACGCCGCCGCCGACCCATCTGGGGATCGTACATCTACATGAAGCCAGCGCCGATGAGCATCGCCAATCCTTTCTTCATAACTTCCCTCCTGGGTCGCACCTGAATGCTGCGAGGCCTTGGCGCTTGGCGCCCGGGGTCAAGCCAAGCCGCGAACCCCGCAGCTACTAAATCGAACCTCCGGAGATTGGCACACGGTGAGGGATGCTCAGCCCTGTTCCCTTCCCCCCGACGCGGGGGAAGGTGAGAATGGGGGGAAGTCGCCCCAGTGTACCAATCTTCTACGGTCTGATTTAGATCAGGTGTACCCCGACTGGTCAGCGGGAGCACCTCGGCCCCACGCCAGCAGCCGCAACGCGCTGTTCTGGCTGCGCTGCGTTTGCATGATATCTAAGTGGCGACCCCGCTTAGGCGCTGCCGAAGCAACATCTTCGCGCGCTCAGCCCGTTGTCGATCCTCTTCCTGAACGTCGCGGAAAAAGCTCGCTAATTCCTGGTCGCCAGCCTGTTCGGCATCCTTAAGGTACTGCACACAGGTCTCGGCGCCTTGGAGCGTGTGATAGAGGACGCTGATCAAGTTGTAATGCACATCGGGCGTGCCGGTCATATGTTCGACTTTTTCCATGACTCTCGCTCCTTCGCTGCATTGTGATGGCTAGTTCCATCTGGCGATTTGGGAGACACGTTTATGGACACCTCCCCGCTACGCCCCTATGCAGCATCTATTACCCCGTACATAGGCCGCGCTCGTTGGCCTGAATCGTCCGCGGGGTACGCTGATCGGCATAGCGGGATGGGTTACGTGCGAACTGTTGCAGGCATCCCGGCGAGCAGAAGTAGAATGTCTCGTCCTGGGATTCATGCTTCGCAGCGGCCTGCTGTTCGTTGATGGGCGTGCCCCAGACGGAATCTTTGGCCAAGAGTGGCTCACCTCCTTTCCGGGCTGAAGCAGCGCTCATGTGATCGGGCATCGCCCTTCCCTTCTCGTTGGCATAACCGACCCGTTCACGTGGGCGGCCTTATTTGCCGCGGTCGACCGAGGCCGTCAGGTGGGCGGTTTCGGCCGGCGTTAAGGGTCCCCTGGGCAGCAGCCGGCCATCCTCATAGCCCCAATTCTCGATGTCGATGAGATACTGTGCCCTGGAGAGCAGGGTGCCCTGACAGATCCGCTCTTGAGGCGGCAGACCTCCGAGCTCGCCTTGTAGTTGAGCCAGCAACTGCTGCATCACCCAGTGTGGCACCTGGCGGCGCGCATCCGGATAGATGAAGCCGAAGAGGATCAGATGGCTGAGCAACACTCGCCAATGCGCCCCGAATCGGCGTAACAAGCGAGGCCAGTCCATCTGCTCGCTGCATGCCCGCAGCAGATGGGCGATATCTGCGCCGTCGTAGCGTTCGCGCTCCATCACATAGGCTTTCGACCAGATGGTCTCCTCGGGTGGACACACTTTGACGCGCCGACCCAACACCTTGGCCTCGACGGCGTGGGCAAACCACCCTTCATCGACAGCAGCGACGCCGTTGCCGGAGCTGAAGATGACGTCGATGAAGTCCTCGCCGTAAAAGGCTTTGGCGATCCAATGTGGAGCCGTGACTTCGGTATGATAGCCCGCCTCCGCCAGGACGCGTAAGACGTGCTCGTAATCTCCCGGCAAGACGAACAGGTCTAGATCTTTGGTATGACGCACGACACCTGTGTAGTGTGCCAGGGCATATGCCCCCCCCACCAGAAAGGGAATCTCCGCCTCGGTCAGGGCGACCAACGCCTTTTCGTAGAATTCGAATAATCGTCGCTCTAACTGCCGTGTACTCTCAACGTCGGATGTCATTGTTTCCCCTGCGCTGGCCTTCCCCCGTACCCGCCTCACGACCGCTCTGACCATCAACAATGGCCGAGGGTTGGACGTCGCCTGTCGCTTCTGACCTCGCGTTCGCGTCACTCTCCTGGAGGGGGGTAACGGGGATGGTCTCCACACGAAACGGCGGGCGGTCTGAGACGACGCGTTGTAACAGCGGCATCGCCACGTTGTAAACCGGGACGCCGCTTTGTGTCCGCCCTTCGGGATGACCATGGTGCGCGTGACCGTGAAAAATCGCGGTGACAGGATACCGGTTCAGCGGCTCCTCAAGTCGACTCGATCCTAAAAACGGAAAGATCTCTGGAGGCTCTCCCTCAACCGTGGCGCGAATGGGTGAGTAATGCATTAGGACGATGCGCTGCGGCGTATGCAGTCGGGCAATGGCTCGCTCAAGCTTCAGCGCCTCATCGATGACCTCGTGCACAAAGCGTTTGATGCTCTCCTCTCCCCAAGGTTCCAGAGCTCGCTGGCCAAAGCCGCCCACGAAGCCTTTGACCCCGACGAAGCTGATACCTCGAATCTCACAGCTTTCACCGTTGAGCACCTTGACGCCGGCGTCGGCGAGGATATGCTCGACCTCATGGGACCTACCGGCTTCGTAATCGTGGTTTCCCAAAACGGCGACGATCGGGATCTTTAGCGCCGCCGTGATCTCCCGTGCGAGGATCTGTGCCTCTTCTTCCAGACCGTAGTCGGTGAGATCGCCGCACAGTAAAAGCACATCGGCGCTCTCGTTGATGTGCGAGAACAGCGGCTGAAAGACACCCTGCGATGTTTTCGTGCAGTGGAGATCCCCCACCGCCGCCACCCGCACAACCTCGTGGCCCATGGTTTCCCTGCCCTCCAACTCTCGGTTTCGACCTCTTATCTCTGTCCCCCGCCGGCCAAGGCTATGGCTTCAAGACGACCTTTACACAGCTGTCCTCTTTTTTCGCGAACATCTCATAGGCGTAGGGTGCATCATCCAGGCACAGATGATGGGTGATGACGAACGACGGATCGATGTCGCCGCGTTCGATGCGTTGCAACAACGGCCGCATGTACCTTTGCACCTGGACCTGACCGGTCTTGAACGTCAATGCCTTATTGAAGGCGGCGCCGAACGGAAGCTTATCGATAAAGCCGCCGTAGACGCCCGCGACCGACACCGTCCCGCCCTTGCGGCAAGCGTAGATGATTTCCCGCAACACATGCGGACGGTCGGTTTCCAGCCACATGGCGTGCTTAACGCGGTCGTACATAGAATCCAGCGTGCTGGACACATGCGCCTCCATACCCACGGCGTCGATACAGGCATCCGGCCCGCACCCGCCGGTGATCTCGGTGAGGGCCTCTAATAGATCGACATCTTCATAATTGAGGATCTCCGCTCGCCCATGCTCCCGCGCCATGCGTAGGCGTTCGGGCAGCCGATCGATGGCGATCACGCGCTCGGCCCCCAGCATATAGGCGCTCTTGATGGCGAACTGTCCCACCGGCCCGCAACCCCAAACGGCGACGGTATCACCGGGTTGGATCTGGCAATTTTCGGCCGCCATGTAACCGGTGGGAAAAATGTCGGAGAGGAACAGGATCTGATCATCCGTAAGACTGCCATTGACCTTCAGCGTCCCGACATCGGCGAACGGCACGCGGGCGTATTCCGCCTGGCCGCCCGCATAGCCACCCAAAAGGTGCGAATAGCCATAGATTCCCGCCGGTGAAAAGCCGAACAGCTTCTCCGCCATCCAGGCCTTGGGGTTCGAGTTATCGCACAGCGACCACATGTCACGACGGCAGAAAAAGCAGTGGCCGCAGGCGATGATGGCAGAGACGATCACGCGGTCGCCCACATTGAGATGGTTCACCTCAGAGCCGACCTCGACGACCTCACCCATGAACTCATGACCGAGGATATCTCCATCCTGCATCGTCGGGATGAAGCCGTTATAGAGGTGCAGGTCGGAGCCACAAATTGCGGTGCTGGTGATCCGCACGATGGCATCGCGTGGATTGAGGATCTTTGGGTCTGGCACGCTCTCTACCCGGACATCCCCCTTGCCAAACCAGCAAACTGCTTTCATCGGGCGATCCTCCTTACGCTCAGTTAGCCTCTCTCCTGAAGGTCCACGCTGGAGCGTCACTAGCCGGGAACGATTCCATCGAAGCCTGCTCCACGACGTCTCGGTCCTTCCATTCCTGTAGCGGTTTCCGTCGCCGCCAAGCTGGCTCTTCAGCCTCTGGGGCGACGCGACCTGAGGGTTGACCTTCGACGGTAGGAATCTCGCCGGCCTCCATCAGGCACTTAAAGCGGCGGAGGTCCTCCTCAAGCTGCTGGCCGGGCTCTCCGCCGAAGAGTTTGGCGCCGATTGCCGCGATCTTGCCCAGCGGCGGGTAATAAGTCAGCATGACCTTCACCTGTGTACCACGCCTAGCGGGGTCACGCCGGAACAACACGCGGCCGTCGTTGGGCAGCTGGGAGCCCTCGACCGATCGCCAGGCGATCACCTCATGCTCCCGATCCTCGGTGATCTCGGCGTCCCATTCGATGGTCGTGCCCAGCGGTGCCTTTGCCACCCAATGCGAGCGTTCGTGGTCCAGGCTCCGCACCGATTGCACGTGTCTCATAAAGCGTGGCAGGTTTTCGAAGCGACGCCAGAAACGATACAATTCTTCGGGCGCTTTGAGGATCGTCATCGTCTTTTCGACATGGATGCCCCGCTGCGCCCCGGTGTCCTCCGTGGCGGTGCTGATATCCAAAGCACTGTAGAGGGGGCAATGGCCTGACACGCCGCGGTAAGCCAAACCGGCACCCAGGAGAGAGACGACAATGCCTCCAAGCGAGCGGTGTTTCAGTCCATAGAGCGCTAACGCTGTGCCGCCCACCACCGATCCCCAGCGCTCGATTCGGCTCAGGTTGATATCCCCCGTGCTGAATCGATGTTGAAGGCTCTGAGGCCATTGCCGACGGCCGTTCCCTTTGTTGACAATAGCTGAGGCTTGCTGCATGTCCTATCTCCTTATGATATGGGCCGTCAGGCGCCGAATGGCGTCCGTCGCAGCGCCCAGAACCGCATCTGGATGGCTATCCCATCTCGTTATTGCGCTGCGCCGCTCTTTCGCTCAGCGTCGTGGCCCACGATGGCGACAGGCGCGATTGACTGTCTTTACCCGCGACCCGCATCGCGCCGATGCCTCCCGGCGCCGGCAAGACATATTGGTGCACCAGACTCAGGAGATCGGCGGTTAAGCCGGGGAAGAGCCCGTGGAAAACGGTAGCGAGTTTGGCCGGCAGCGACAACACCACCTCGGCATCGCCACGTTGGCAGGCGCGAATGATCTGACGCGCGGCACGCTCGGCGCTGATCGACAGGAGCGGGAGCGCATCGCTGATGCTAAACCAGGCATACTCCTTACGGTGTTGCCCCTTGAAGAACGCCTGACGTGGGCTCCCCGTGCGCATCAACCCTGGGCAGACGGTGGTCACCAGGATGTTGTCCCGCGCCAGTTCAGCGCGTAATCCCTCCGACAAGCCCACGAGTGCGAATTTGCTGGCGCTATAGGGCAGCAGATGGGGGACGCTCACTTTACCGCCGATGGAGGTGATGTTGACGATGCGCCCCGCACCTGTCCGGCGCATGTGACCGAGTACAGCTCGAGTCGTATAGAGAGGCCCCCAAAAATGTACCCTCATCGCTTCTTGGTAATCCTCAGGCGTCATCAAGTCCATGGGGGCGACCTGGATCACCCCGGCATTATTGATGAGCACATCGATCTGGCCGAAGTACTCGTTGACCCGGCGCACCATCGCTTCGACCTGTTCCCGATCTGTGACATCGCATGGCACAGCGAACACCCGCCATCCCACGCGGTCGAGATCGAGACGCGCGCGCTGTAGCTCGTCCTCGTCGCGGGCGCAGATGGCCACATAAGTGCCCTGGCGCAGCAGCTCTCGCGCTAGGACGAGGCCTAAGCCGCGCGAGCCGCCGGTGATGAGCGCGACTTTGTCACGCAATTCGTATGCTCGCCGCCAGCGCATCGCCGCACGACCTCCTAGGAGTAACCCCACCCCCGCAGCGGTGAATAGGAGGCTCTGAGTCTTCCAGCGAGCCATAGGCCCCCCTTCCTATCGCGACCATGCGATGCTCCCCCTCGTGATCAACGGGGCTTGCACGATGACGTCGCAGAGATACACCGGCGAATCCGTGTTTGCGCTCCGTGAATGACCTCAATGACCATCAGCCCGGCGGCGCTCCCCATCGCCAGCAGGCGGGCGCAAAGGATGGCTGCCGCATGGTCGTCGCCGGGAGCAGACAGCCATGGAACCCAGAACGAGGTCGCGCCATCAAAGCCACTCCTTTGGTCGCAAAGCCAGTTGAAACCTATAGTTAATAAGTAGCCACAGGCCGTTCATGAGATGATAAAATCTTTAGAATAGACGCGAGATAAATCATCCAAGCTGTTATGTGCACAAACCCCAAAGGGGTTTGCCCTGGTCTGTATGGTCCTCTGGAGTCCCGCCTGCGGGCCGATCACCTCGTAATAGCACCCCCCGTAGGCTGGCATCCCGTGGCTTGGTGCTCTATTGCACACTCGAACGCATTCTGCTCGAGGTCTCTAGAAAGCCGCCCGATTCACACCAGGACCCGTAGGACTTCTCTCCAACGTCGGGGTCCTCCCGTGAATGTGGGCAAATTCTATGCCGATAGGCTACTGCCTATGCCCCGCCTCCCGCAGCAGGGCATAGCCGCGAGGTGAACAATGGGAGGCGCCCATCGCCCCCTCTCCCTTCGGGAGAGGGCTAGGGTGAGGGGGGTTGCAAAAGCGGCAGAGAGGTTGGGCTTCCCTCACCCTGACCCATCAAAGGGGAGGGGCCATATACCTCCCCTTGTCGGCCCCTGGTGAGGGAGGAAACAAGTGGGGGCAGAGGCATCTCTATGGCCATCGTATGCGCAGCGAAAGGGCGTGCTGCCCTGCCGCCGACAGAGCCAAGGAAAGCTATTGGTGGGGAACAGGAAGGCGGAGAGATAGCCGAGACGGACTTGAGGAAATTGGCTGAGGAACTTGCACTGCTGTCAAAATGAGAAAGCGCTCGGGGGTTTAGTTATCAGTCTGAGAAAGGTATCGACGGCGTGGTTCTGGTCTTGTGGAGTGTGAGCGGACCATAAGTGGTTCAGCGGGGGACCCTTCCGAGCATGCCTTCGATTAACCAATCCATCTGCAATAGAACGGTGTCAGAGGGTTTTTCCCCGTCGGCGATGCGCAGTTGCCCATGCTGATCTTTGATTGGACCCCAGAATACATCGAACTTGTGGGCAACCAGATCTTGCTTCCGACGCTCCACCAGCGTCTTGACATCCTCGGGTACGGCCGGGCCGAAAGACGATAACCCGGCAATGCCGGTATCGATAGGCCACCAATCATCGGCGCTCTTCCAGGTGCCGGCACGCACGTTCTTGATGGTTTCAACATAGTAAGGGCCCCAGTTCCATACTGCCGACACGAGATGCTTCTGCGGTGCGAACTTCCCCGCATCTGAATTGTATCCAACCCCATACGCCCCACGTTTCTCGGCGGTTTGTACCGGGGTCGGAGAGTCGCTCTGAGTGGCAATGACATCGGCGCCGATATCGAGCAGGCTGTTGGCGGCCTCGCTCTCCGTGGCGGGGTCATACCAGGCATGCGTCCAAACCACGTGCACCTTCACGTCCGGACTGACCTCGCGCGCTCCCCGTGCGAAGGCGTTGGCGATGCGAATCACCTCGGGAATAGGGATGGGGGCGACATAGCCGATGAGATTCCTGCGCGTCATCTTGCCGGCCACCAAACCAGTTAGATAGCTAGCCTGGTACATGCGACCAAAATAGGTCCCCAAGTTCTGCCGACGCTTGTGTCCGGAACAATGTAGGAAAATGACATCGGGAAAACGTTCCGCCACCTTGAGCGCGGCATCCATGTATCCGTAGCTGGTGGCGAAGATCACTTTGTGTCCCGTGCGTGCCAGCTGAGTGAGGACGCGTTCGGCATCGGCGCCCTCGGGAACGGCCTCGACGTAGGTGGTCTTCACATCGGGCAGCGTTTTCTCAAGGTATTGTCGACCTTGATCGTGGGCGTAGCTCCATCCATAGTCGCCCACTGGCCCAACATAGACAAAGCCGACTTTTAGGCTATCCTGCGCCGCGAAAACGTTACCAGGCAAGGTAAGAAAGAGCAGGAGGATGATCAGTGTACCCCACCGTCTTTTCATAGCCGGTCACTCCCCTGTGCTGGTGGCGATGAACGAGCTCCCTCATTCCCGTACGTACGGTGTGGCCAGGGCTGCGGGAGCTCCCAGGCGCCGTCGCGTCGTGTCACGGCTGGCCAAGACCAAGGCCACGATGGTGAACAGATACGGCGTCATCATGAGCAAGTGCGTAGGCACGGCCACTCCCGCCGCTTGCAGCCTCAGCTGCATGGCCTGTACACCGCCGAAAAGATAGGCTCCCAGCGCCGTGCGCCACGGATCCCAGGTCCCGAAGATCACCATGGCTACGGCGATCCAGCCTCGCCCGGCGGTCATGTTCTCGATCCAGATATGGGTATAGGCCAGGGAGAGGTAGGCGCCTCCCAGCCCGGCGGCGACGCCCCCAATGGCGACACAGCGGTACCGCACCGCGGTGACCTCGACCCCCATAGCATCCGCACTTGCCGGGCTTTCGCCGGCAGCTCTGACCTGCAGGCCAGGGTACGTGCGGTAGAGGATGTACCATAGCCCAGGAATCAGCGCATAGGCTAGATAAACCAGTGCGTCATGCTGAAAGAAAATCGGGCCGATGATCGGCAGGCCGCCGAGGCCAGTCACTGCTGTGGTGGTGAAGCCGTCGGCTGGCACGCCGATGAAGCGCTTGCCCCAGAACCCGGTCACGCCGGAGCCGAAGATCGACAGCGCCAGGCCGCTGACGACTTGATTGGCCTGCAGAGAAATCGTCAGCACGGCATGCACAAGGCTCAATACCATCCCGGCCACGGCTGCCGCCAGCACTCCAACCCAGGGTTGCCCGGTCTGCTGCGCGACCACGAAGCCGGCGAGGGCGCCAGTGAGCATCATGCCCTCGACACCGAGGTTTAACACCCCTGACCGCTCCGCCACAAGCTCTCCCAGGGCGGCGAACGCGATAGGGGTCCCTGCACGCACCGCGGCGGCCAGCACCAGGGGAATGAGCGTTAGCTCCATCTTTCGTCTCTTATTTCCACACCACGCGATACCGGACGAAGACCTCCAGGCCCAGCACGGAAAACAATACCAACCCCTGAAACAAGTAGGCCACAGCGATCGGCAGCCCCATGGCGATCTGTAGCATATCGCTGCCGACCAAGAGTCCCCCCAACAGCACACTGACGACGATGGTGCCCCACGGGTTGAGGCGAGCCAGCCAGGCTACGATGATGGCGGTATACCCATACCCGGGCGACAGCCCATGCTGAATGCGCCCCTGGACTCCCGCCACCTCGCACAGGCCCGCCAGCCCCGCCAGCCCTCCGCTGACACTGATCACGATCGCCGTAACACGCGCTATTGGCAGGCCAGCGTAGCGGGCTGCTTCAGAACTCCAGCCGATGATGCGCAGCTCATAACCAAGGCGCGTGCGCCACAGGAGCAGCGCTAGGATAACCGCCGCGACAAGGCCGAGCAAGAGCCCCAGATGCACCCGACTGCCGGCGAGTGTGGGCAACCGGGCTGCCTGCGGGAGGGGTGGCGTGAACGGAAACCCGAAGGCTTGGGGATCTTTCCAGGGGCCATACACCAGAAAATCGATCCAGAGCATGGCGATGTAGTTCAACATCAGGGTGGTGATGATTTCGTTGGTGCGGGCGTAGAGCCGCAAAGCGGCTGGCACCAACGCCCACACCGCCCCGGCGGCAAATCCCATCAGCAGCATCAGCGGCTGCAGAGCGAGTGCCGGCCAATCGGGGGCGGATAGGGCGAACCACGTCCCGCCGACCGCTCCCAGGTAAAACTGCCCCTCAGCACCGATGTTCCAGAACCCCAGACGAAAGGCCACCCCCACCCCTAAGCCGAGCAGCAGCAACGGGATAGCTTTCACCAACGTCTCGGAGACGCCATAGAGATCGCCGAAGGCCGCCCACACCATCGCCCTGTAGGCCGTCCATGGATCGACGCCGATGAGATACAGTATCGGCGCACCGCTCAACAGCGCTACGACGACGGATGCCATCGGCACAAGATAAGGCATCCAACGTAGAGGGTCTGGTCGTTTTTCCAGTGCCAGCCATCGGCTCACCGGGGCATCTCCGCGAGGGAGTTTCGGCACAGGGCACGGTCGCCGGTCATCAGCGCCCCTAGCGTGGCGGGGTCCGCGCCCGCAGCGCTGACGATGCCGCTGATGGTTCCCGCGTACATGACGGCGATGCGATCGCACAGCGCGACCAATTCCTCAAGGTCCTCGGAGATCAACAGGATGGCGCAGCCACGCTGGCGCTGCTCCAGAAGCGCGTGCTGAACATGTTCGATCGCCCCGGCATCCAGTCCGCGGGTCGGATGGGCGGCGATGAGCAAGATGGGCTGTGTGGAAAATTCCCGCGCCAGGAGCAAACGCTGTTGACTGCCGCCCGACAGCGTACCCACCAGGGTGTGGAGGGACGGCGCGGTCACCTGGAATGCTGAGAGGAGGCGACTCGCCTGAGCACATGCCACCCGATAGCGCAAGAAGGGCCCGTAAGCGAAGGGTGGATGCTGATACTCCTTCAAGAGCAGGTTATCCAAGATGCTGGCCTGCGGAATCAGGCCGCTCCCTAGACGATCTTCAGGGATGTAGCCCACGCCCAGTCGAATCATTTCGCGTGGCGTCGCATGCGTGACATCGCGGCCCTGCAGCGACATGCTCCCAGCGGTGACTCGCCGCAAGCCAACGAGGACCTCCGCTAACTCGCGTTGGCCATTCCCAGCCACGCCAGCGATGCCGAGGATCTCACCCTGGCGCAGATCGAAGGATATTCCGTGCAGTGCCGGTTGCCAGGGCTGTTCCCTGACGCTGACATCGCGCACCGATAAAACGACCTCGCCGGGAGCCGACAAGGGGCGCGTCGGGGGCGGTCGGAGGTCTCTTCCGATCATGGCGCGCGCCAAGTCGGCAGCGGTCGCCTCGCTGCGCGGCACGGTCACCACCGCTCTCCCACGCCTCAGGACGGTGATGCGATGCGCCACGGCTAAGACCTCATCCATTTTGTGGCTGATAAGAATGACCGCCAGCCCGGACGTGGCCATGGCTTGGATGGCTCGTAGAAAGCCCCTGGCTTCTAAGGGGGTAAGCACCGACGTCGGTTCGTCGAGGATGAGGATACGCGCTTGTCGATACAACAGCTTGAGGAGTTCGACGCGCTGTTGCTCTCCCACCGACAGCCGCCAAACGGGCGTCCACGGATCGATGGGCAGCCCATACCGCTGGCTGAGAGTGCCCAGACGCACAGCAATATCGTGGAGCCGTAATCGCAAGCCGGAAGATGGAACCGCGAGGGCGATGTTTTCGGCAACGGTCAGCGAGGGGATGAGCGAAAACTGCTGGAAGGCCATGCCGAGACCGAGGCGGATGGCGTCCTGTGGGGAGCGAAGCATCACCGCTTGTCCATCGATGCAGATATGGCCGGCATCAGGGCGGTAAAGCCCATAGAGGATCTTCATCAAAGTCGTTTTGCCAGCGCCGTTTTCGCCTAACAGAGCGTGGATTTCTCCGGCATAGACCTCGAGGTCGATGGCGTCGTTGGCGACGATCCCTGGAAAACGCTTGGTGATGCCGCTCAAGGCGACAACAGGAGAAGGGGTCATGGGGCCCCCAGATCGTCTATGCTGGCTCGTGGGCTGCGACATGTACCGGCCTGTGTGCCATAGCTTCTATCATGCGGTCAGGAGGGGGTCAAGAGGGTGCGCCACAGAGTATCTTGGAGCATGATGGCAGGATGCTTGACCAGGGTCCCCTCTGCAGGGTAGGATGAGAGACGTCTCATCGATTCATCGCGAGCCAACCACGATATTGCGATGCGTTACCTGTCCGGCGGTCACACCGATCATGGGAAGCTCCTCCCCCTTTCTATTGTGATGATCTGTCCTGAGGGGCTTTGCGAGGCCTCAGGTGTGGGGGCGGTGTGCTGGTTGTTGCGAATGAGAGAGGAGTCGTCATCAGCGCTATGGCACAGCTAACGGTGGCAGTCCTGTTCGGTGGACGTTCGGTTGAGCACGAAGTGTCGGTCATCACCGGGCATCAAATCATGGATGCCGTCAAAGCCGCTGGGTACCGGGTCTTGCCGATTTACCTCACCAAAGATGGTGAATGGTATGCTGGAGATGCTCTCCACAATCTCAAATTGTTCACGGACCCGGCAGGTGACCCTCTGCATGCCTCAGGGGTGCACCGTGTCAGCCTCAGCCCAGACCGCTCGATCCGCCAGTTGCTTATCCATCCGGGGGCGCGGCAGGGGCTGTTTCGCAAAGCTCCCGAGCTGTGGGCCGATGTGTTCTTCCCTTGTCTGCACGGGAGTTTCGGCGAAGATGGTAGCCTCCAGGGCCTATTCGAGTTGGCGGATGTCCCATACGTCGGCAGCGGCGTGGCAGCTTCGGCCATCGCCATGGATAAGGCGCTGACGAAGATCGTCTGTCGCAGCGCCGGCATTCCAGTCCTGGACTGGCTGGTGTGTTCCCGGGCGGAATGGCAGAATGGAGCCGATGCGGCGGTTCAGCGCATCGAGGCCTTTGGCGCCTACCCTCTCATCATCAAGCCCGTCTGTCTCGGCAGCAGCATCGGTGTGAAACGATGTGATGACCAGGCGTCCCTGCGCCAGGCGATTGCTGCGGCGCTGATTCTGGATGATCGGGTGATCATCGAGCCGGCGCTCAGCGACTTCATCGAAATTAACTGTGCGGTCATGGGACCGCCAGAGCAGGCTTCCGTTTGCGAACAGCCGAAGACGCACGAGGCGATCCTTTCCTTCGAGGCCAAGTACAAGCGCGGTGGGAAAGGGCTGAAACAGGCCAACACACGCAGCGGCATGGCGTCACTAGATCGCCTCATTCCTGCCCCTATCCCAGAGGAGTTGGCGCAACGCGTGCAGCGGTACGCTATGCAGGCATTCCGGGCCATGGGGGGGGCTGGGACCGCGCGCATCGATTTTCTGTATCTTCCCTCGCAAGGTGCGCTGTATCTCAATGAACCTAATTCCATCCCCGGCTCTTTGGCTTTTTATCTCTGGGAAGCCTCGGGTATCCCGTTCGATAACTTGGTGGAGCGCCTCATCGCCATCGCGCTGGATCGTCACAAGATTCGAGCGCAGACGCAATTCTCCTTCGAAGTGAATTTGCTGCGTCAGAAGGTGGAATCGACGCCTCCACCAATGCCTTAACATCAAGATCTTGCATGCGGTCGATGCCATGTCGACGAGTGGTGTACGGGAATACCATCTGGACGTCGATGGCCTCAGAGTGCGGTATCGCCTAGACGGCGAGGGGCCGTCCGTGCTCTTGCTGCACGGCTGGGGGGGCGCGATTGAAAGCTGGACCCCGGTGTTTGATGACTTGCGGCGTGCTTATGCTGTCTCTGCCTTCGACTTGCCGGGGTTTGGCGAGAGCGGTCTGCCGCCGAGCCCATGGGGGTCAGCAGACTATGCACAATTGACCCTGAAGGTCATGGATCAGTTGAAGCTGGATAAAGCCCACCTGATCGGCCACTCTTTCGGAGGGCAGGTGTCGATCAGATTGGCGGCCACGCATCCGGAGCGTGTCGGCAAGCTCGTCCTCGTTTGTAGCGCGGGAATTCCCAAGCGCCGAACGCTGGCTACGCGACTGAAACGATCCGCCGCGCGCCTCGGCAGATGGTGTGCGGTCCACGGCGGCCAGCTTGGCGTGCGCATCCGCGAGGCCATCTATCGACGGGTGCAGTCGGCGGACTATGCCAACGCTGGCCCGCTGCGACCCACGCTGGTCAAGGTCGTCAACGAAGACGTGTCTTTTCTCCTGCCGCGCCTCCAGTCACCTACGCTCCTGGTATGGGGCGCTCACGATCGCGATGTGCCCCTGGCTGTGGCCCGCGTCATGGAGCGCTTGATTCCCCGCGTGCAACTTGTGGTGCTGGAAAACGCCGGACACTTTGCGTATTTAGACCAATTTGAGCGATTTCGCTTGATCGTCGGCCGATTTTTACGCGACAACACTCAGGCATCAGCGGGCGCATAGGGATAAGCATGCAGCTCAACGTCCTGATCATCATGCTGGCTGCCGGTGTGAATTTGGGATGGATGGCAGTGCGTGCCATCAAGGCACTGCACATGCTGCAACTCGACAACTACGCCAACGACCATTTTGCTCAATGGCTGCTGGAACAACCCTCCCGACGTCTTATCGAGCCAATGTTGGCGCTTTGTCAGGGCGCGTTCATCGTTGCGCTGGGCCTTGCGCCCTTGCTGGGCCTCAGCGCTGCCTGGCCTCTCGTCGGTTGGGCGGTCTGCGGGGCTGGTCTGTTGGCGTACACGGTCGGGAGGGCGGAACCGCCCAAGAAGCCGTTGGTCTATACGCCTCGCGCCATCCGTATCCTGGCGACGGCGCTGAGCCTTACCCTCGTGGCGTTGGGTGTGAGCACGTGGGCGGCCATCATCGGCCTACAGGGAGATGTGGCGGCGCCGTTGGCGTCGACTACCGCACTCATCGTCCTGCTTGTCGGACTGCTGATCGTGCAGCTCAGCCCGTTGATCGTGTTCCTGGCCAATATCCTCCTTGTCCCTGTCCAATCCGCCATCAATCGTAGCTACTTACGACGGGCACAGCAACGGCTGTCCGATGTTCGGCCACTGGTCGTCGGCATCACGGGGAGTTACGGCAAGACCTCAACCAAGTACCTGCTGGACCAGCTGGTGTCCGGTCATCGGCGGGTGCTGAAGACGCCGCTGAGCTATAATACCCTGATGGGCGTCTGTCGGGTGATCAACGCCAGTCTGCTTGATGATTGCGAAGTGTTCATCGCCGAGATGGGGGCGTACCGACCGGGGGATATCAAGGCGTTATGCGATTTCGTCCATCCCACCATCGGCATATTGACGGCGATCGGCCCGCAGCATTTAGAGCGCTTCAAAACCATCGAGAACATCCAAAAAACCAAGTACGAGTTGATCGAAGCCCTACCGCCCTCGGGTGTGGCCATCTTTAACAACGACGACCCACGCTGCCGGCTGCTGGCCGACCGGACCACACATGTGACGGTGATGCGCTATGGCCTCGACACGGACGGACAACCCCTTGACCTGTGGGCCGAAAACATGAGCATGGGACCGGAAGGGTTGTCGTTTGCCATGGTGGATAAGCGGGGCAGACGGATCGATGTGCAAACCGTCTTGCTCGGCCGACACAATGTGTTGAACATCCTCGGCGCTGCGTGTGCCGCCGTGGCCTTGGGGATATCGCTGGAGGATGTGGCCAAGGCCATCCACGACATACCCCCGGTGCCACACCGCCTGCAGCTCATCGACAACGGTGGTGGCGTGACGGTTATCGATGATTCGTATAATTCGAACCCCATTGGCGCCATGGCGGCGCTTGAAGTCCTGGGGAGCTTCCGCACAGGCCAGCGCATCCTGGTGACGCCAGGCATGGTAGAGCTCGGCCCCCTCGAAGCCCAGCTCAATGAAGAGTTCGGTGCGAAGGCGGCCGAGGTCTGTGACTATGTCGTCCTCGTCGGGGTCGAACGCACCAAACCCATGCTGGCGGGGCTGCAGCGCAAAAACTTCCCGCCCGAACACATCCGCGTCGCCCGCGATCTCAAAGCCGCCACGGCCATCTTGCCGACGATCGTCGGCGTCGGCGATACGGTGCTGTTCGAAAACGACCTGCCGGATCAGTATACCTAGCAAGTCACTAGGAAAGTTTTGGTCCCGCCTCGCTTCCGTGGTGCTTCAGTTAAAGGCCGGCATCACCTTTTCACACAGCAGCCGCAATGAGTTCATCACCCGTTCGTGGGGGATCAGGCTGCCGCAGTTGAGCTCGGCCAGAATGCCGTTGAGGCCTAATTCCTCGCGTAATTCTTGGAGGCGATCCACGACCATTTCGGCCGTGCCGACGATGATCTTGTCGCGCCGGGCCTCCTCGTAGGTGATGCTCTGCAGGCGTTGGCCGCGTTCCGCACGTTGCTCGATGGCGCGGGCGCCGGAGCGTGTGGCCGAATCCTCCAGCCGCTCACCCAGGTAGCGGTAGAAATGCATAATGCTGGCTTCGGGCTCGCGGATGGCCTGATCGTAGGTGTCGCCGATGTACACCGGCACACGCAAGAACACTTGGCCCTCGCCGGGATGGCCTGCGGCTTTGTAGGCTTCGCGGAAGACCTTGATATGCGGCCCAAGCTCAGAGAGGGTGCCAAGGCGCACGGCGACGAAAATCGGATAGCCCTGCTCGCCCATGGCCGGGAACGTATCGGGGCTGTTGGCGGCGACGCGAATGGGGGGATAGGGTTTTTGATAGGGTTTGGGCACGAGGGAGATATCGTGAAAATGGTGGTATTGGCCTTTATACGAAAAAGTCGTCTCGGTCCAGGCGCGCTTGATGATGTTCAGTGCCTCCGCGAAGCGGTCGCGGCTTTCGGCATAAGGGACGCCGTAGGCCTCATAGGTGCGCGGAAACCCGCTGCGCCCGACGCCGAAGATTAGGCGGCCTTGGCTGATCTGGTCCACCGTGGCGGCCTCCTCGGCAATGCGCAGCGGATGGCACAGCGGCAACACCTGGACGGCGATGCCGATCCTGATGCGTTGCGTGCGGGCGGCGATGGCACTGGCGATGGTCATCGGGGCCGCTAAGACCGACCGCTGGGGGGAGAAATGAATTTCCGCTAACCAGATGGCGTCAAGGCCCCAGCGTTCGGCGGCATCCACCTGCGCAAACGACTCGCGAAATGCCTGTGCTTCAGTCTGCCCCTCCGTACAGTGAAATTCATGAAAAATGCCGAATTCCATCATATCCCCCTATTCTGCGCCGGTGATCTAGCCATAACCGAGACCGACCAATGCTCGGTGCCTCTATAGCCTTACTCTTCGTAAGGCCTCAAACGCTTTTTCTACGTAGCATGCCGCTATTGGCTGTTCCCCCTTCTCTGCGGGCTAGGCTTAACCCCCCATTTCCCCCGAATCCGCATCCTTTCCACCATTTCCTTGAGAATCGCTTCGCTCACCTGCCCTGTCTCCTTTCCATCATCCGTCTACGCATCTATAACTATCACGATGTATGCGGCTTGCTTCTAGCGGCGGTCGAGCCCATGGTGCCGGCCATCGCCCGCGAAATTCAACTTTAATGTGGTCAGGAAAATCATTGCTCACGGTGCGGTCGCTCTCCCAAGGGCAGCCTTTAAGTAGCCGGGGCCGACGTTGAGCATCGCCCCTCTCGGCACTCGATTTGCGGGTAGGACGTTTGGCTCCCTACCACCCCCACCCTTGCCCTCCCCTGTCAAGGGGGAGGGGACTCATGAGAGCCTTATTGACAATACTTGCGCCGACCAGGATTGGTCTTGTCCCACGGGGGGAGAACGGGGCCTCGCGTCACATACCACTCCCGGTCAGCCAACTCGGAGCGCGAGGTTGTACACCCGGCCCTGGGCTGCCTCAAGGTCTCTATGGCGGCGGATCAGCGTCTGGCATCTCCGGTTCTGATTTGGCCTGAGAGGTCAATTCGCGATAGAGCGTGAGGCTGGTGATGACGAACGCCAGCAGTAATGGCCCCAGAAAAACTCCCAGAACACCATAGGCCTTGAGCCCCCCCAGAATGGCAAAAAAAAGCAGCAAGGGGGGCAAGCGTGTGCGCTCGCTGATGAGCACGGTTTTGAGGACGTTATCGATGGTGCTCACAACCATGGCCCCCCAAGCCAAGAGCACGATCCCACGCACCCAAGACTCGGTTGCGATGAGGTAAATGCCAGCGGGCACCCAGACCAACCCTGTCCCGCCCAGCGGGATGGGGGCGACGACCGACGTTAACAATCCCCAAAAGGTTGGAAACGGCACGCCCAACACCCAATAAGCTACCCCTGCCAGAATCCCCTGGACGATGGCGGTGATGCCGATGCCGTATGTGACGGCGGTGATGGTCGCCGCCAGGCGGTCGAACACGCGGGCCTGTTGCGCCGCTGGGAGGGGAATCGTCGTGCGCACCCAATGATAAAAGGCTTCACCATCGCGAAACACGAAGAATAACGTCAACAGCATCAGGATATACTTGACAAGAATGACGAACAGGTTGGCCGCGCCGGTGGTCATCTGTTCGACAAGGAAATCGGCTACAGCATTTAAGGCCCGCAGCGCCAGTCCTTTCAGGTCGAGTTCGATAGGGCTCAACCACGGGCTCAGCCACTCCCAGAAGGGAATCCAGGCCAGCGTCCGCAATTGTTCGCCCCACTGCTCCACTCCTCCTGTCTGAATGAAGCGTTTGACCTGCTGAATGGCATCGACGGCTTCTCGGGTGAGGATGCCGGAGATCGCCACCGCCGGGATGCCGACGGCAAGCATGACCACCAACGTGGAAAGGAAGGCGGCAAGATTTGGGCGCTTCCCCACGAGGCGTGGCATGCGTATATGCACCGGTTGGAACACAAGACGCAGGATAATCGCCCATGCTACCGGGGACACAAAAGCCTGGAACACCTGATAGAGCTGGTAACCAATAAAGACGATCAGGCTGAAGCCGACCAGCGTGCCCAGCAGAATTCCAAGCTGCGTGGTCAAATCGCTCCCACGCCGCCGGCGTGGGCGCTGCTGATATACGCTCATCAACCTTTCCGATCGCGCGCACCGGTTACGTCGGTGGGGAGTATGCTTCGCCCTGTGCCTGGGACGGAGCCGTCGAAAGAGACGAGGCAACCTCGGTATTTCCATGTCCACGCGTCATGCTACTGCAGAGTTGCATCGGAGTCAAACCGATGGCATATTAGAGACCTCCGCATTGACAGCCTCCAGCAGCACCATTCCCGCGCGATAGTCACCGAGATTGCAGGGTCCAGAACCGAGGTGCGCTTGTCTCACGGGCGCCATCCATGGAGGATCGAGCGATGAGACGTGTTGTCGAACAGCGGTCGAGCGGCATCGTCGGTGTCGTATTACTAACCTGGCTCCTCGTTGGGTTGAGCGGATGCGAGACCCTCGAACGCACCATCAAAGGCAATCCCCAAACTGCCATCGGTGCCGGCGCGGGAGGAGCAGCAGGGGCGCTCATCGGTGGCCTGGCGGGATCGACCAAAGGCGCCATCATCGGCGGCCTTTCCGGCGTGCTGGTGGGGGGAGTGATCGGCGCGTTCCTCGATCGCCAAGAACGCACGCGCGAGGCCACCGTCGCGAACGTGGCCTACTCGGATGACCAAGGGAATCTGGTGCGTATCGAAGGAGTCGACATCAATCCACCGATGGTTCGGCCCGGAGAAACGGTGAACGTCAACGTACAATACGCTGTCATCACGCCGCGGGGCACCGCTCCTGTGCTCGTTCGCGAGATTCGACAGATCTACCATCAGGGTGAGCTGGTCGGCAATCCGGTCCTCGAGATCGAACGCCCAGACGGGACGTATTGGAGCACCCTGCCGGTCACGTTGCCTGCCACGGCCGAGCCGGGACGCTACGACGTCGTCGTTGGCATCGAGATGGACGGGACCCTGGATCGCTGGCAGACTCGCTTTACCGTTGAACCGCGCTGAGCGATGTCACCGCGGTGTCGGTCCTCTGCCGTTCAGCTGCGAGCCGAATGCATTGACACGGGATGCCCGCTGCAGCCTGACCGCGTCTCCGTCGACACGAAGCCAGCTGCGGCGGGGGCACACATGACCATCACGGGATCATTCCCTCACCAGCAGGAGTCCAGGAGCCCTACAGATCAGTGGAAAGCGTTCTAGCATCCGCCATCGCAAGCAGAGCGCATCGGCTCAACGAAGGTCTGGCAAAGCAGTGACGCACACCCGCCCCTCGGCGGCGGGTTGACAGCCGCCCACCATTCGAGTATAAGTCTCAGCCGAGAGCGCCATGCCCTGTGGTCAATTGGTCAACGCTATAGGCTATCTCGGCCTTGCGCATAGCCGAAAGGAGGCCGTTGTGGACGACGTCACACGGCGTTTATCCGACATGGAAGATCGGTTGGATCGCCTGGAAAACCTGCTCCTGGACATCAGTCGTAAACTGGAAGCCCGCCCGGCCGAGCCGCCGCAGGAGACGGTGGAAGGGATCAAGCGCTGGGTGACGGATTTCGTGGCGTTGCGTCTGCAACAACTCGTCCCGGAGCGCTGCGAGCATCCTCCCGAAGCCGACGCCGCTGACGGCCCTTACCTCGAAGGCACCGACGTGCGCTGCACGGAAGAGGTGGTGCACCGCGTCAAACGGATTCCCATCCCGTTTGTACGGCAGATGGTGATTCAGAAAGTAGCAGAGGCAGCGCGACAGGACGGGGTCGGGCGCGTCGACGTGGCGTTTTTCGAGAAGGCGGCGACATTCTGACAATGCAAAATGGAGGGGGAGGTTCCCCCTGATCACATTCACACGTGGGAGTCGATGTTGCTACAGGGCCCCCCCATCTTCGTGCCGTCCAACGTGCGTCCATCTTGATATGCGAAGGCGCCCCCGATCCGCCGTCCACTATCCTGTCCCCTGGCAGCGTGCTGCCCTCCAGCAGTGGTCTTGGCCGTGCGTCTGGTGGAGTAAATTTGCCGTCTTTGCACATCCGTTGGCGATCGAGGAGAGACACTCATGACACCGGAAGGGATTCGACGCGGCCTTACGTCATATGGGGATAGTGGCTTTAGTACGTTTATCCGACGCGCCTTCTGCAAGGGCATGGGGCTCAGCAACGAGGATCTGGAAAAGCCGGTCATCGGCATCTGCAACACCTGGAGCGAGCTCAACCACTGCCACCGCCACCTGCGGGACGTCGCCGAGGCCGTCAAACGGGGGGTTTGGCAAGCCGGTGGCCTGCCGCTCGAATTTCCAACCATCTCCTTGGGCGAGACGTTTTTGAGCCCCACCAGCATGCTGCTGCGCAACCTCATGGCTATGGATACCGAAGAGATGATCCGCGCCCAGCCGATCGACGGCGTGGTCTTGCTCGGCGGCTGCGATAAAACCCTGCCGGCGCAGCTGATGGGGGCTGCCAGCGCCGATATCCCCGCCATTGTGGTCACAGCGGGTCCTATGCTGAGTGGACGCTACGACCATCAACACCTTGGGGCGTGCACGGATTGTCGCCGGTTCTGGGTCGAATATCGCGCCGGGACGCTGTCTAGCGATGAGTTAGATGTCATCGAAGGGGCCTTGTGCCCAAGCACCGGGCACTGCATGGTGATGGGCACCGCCAGCACTATGGCGAGCCTGACGGAAGCCCTTGGAATGGCCCTGCCGGGCTGTGCGGCGATTCCGGCGCCGCTGTCGGAGCGCCTACGTATGGCTGAAGCGAGCGGCCGTCGCATCGTCGGCATGGTACAAGAAGACCTCAAACCGTCGCGCATCCTGACCCCGGAGGCCTTCGACAATGCCATCCGCGTGCTCATGGCGGTGGGGGGCTCGACGAACGCCGTGATTCACCTCACAGCCGTGGCCGGCCGCGCCGGCATCGCACTGCCTCTGGACCGCTTTGACCAGGTCAGCCGGGAGACCCCCTTGCTCACCAGCATCCGCCCCTCCGGTCGCTTCCACATGGAGGATCTCTATGAGGCGGGGGGCGTGCCGGCGGTGATGAAGGAGATGGAAACCCTTTTACATCGCGACTGCTTAACGGTGACGGGCAAAACGATTGGCGAGAATCTGCGATCGGTGCCGCGTCCAGAACGCTTTCGCGAAGTCATTGCTACTCTCGACAAACCTTTCCAGCCCGAAGGTGGGCTGGCGATGCTGCGCGGCAACTTGGCGCCGGCCGGCGCGGTGATCAAGCAATCGGCCGCTTCGCCCCATTTACTGCACCACCGTGGCCGGGCCGTGGTGTTCACCTCCTTGGCCGATTTGGCAGCGCGCGTCGATGACGACAAGCTAGATATCACGCCCGACGATGTCATGGTTTTGCAGAATGCCGGGCCGATCGGCGGTCCAGGCATGCCCGAGGCAGGGTACTTACCGATCCCAAAGAAATTGTTGGCCCAAGGCGTGCGCGATATGGTGCGTATCTCCGACGCGCGCATGAGCGGCACGGCCTTCGGAACGGTGATCCTCCACGTCTGCCCCGAAGCGGCCGTCGGGGGACCGCTCGGGTTAGTGCAAACCGGCGATGTTATCGAGCTTGACGTCGCCCAGCGTCGCCTCGACCTCCTTGTCCCCGACCCCGAGCTTAACGCCCGCCGCATGCAATGGCAACCTCCACCTCCAGCGTATACCCGGGGCTACGGCAAGCTGTTCCTCGACCACGTGCTGCAGGCGCACCGCGGCTGCGATTTCGATTTTTTGCTGCCGAATTCTTAACGGTGAGTGGGAAATCTGGCGAAAGCACGACGCCGCCAGTTCGTCCAATGATCCGCGACCGTGGATGTCCTCATGGGCTGCTCAGCCACACTCGCTTCGTCAAAGGGGGTCTGTTCCTGACCATCTTGTGAATGGAACAGATCGTTGCCCAGTAAGACCAACAGCCGCATCTGACCGGGGCGCCAGCGGCTGACAACCGCCACTGCCACGGGGAATTTTGATTTCCATGCCAAGTTGGATCCCGGGCCGGATGGATATGCGACAACGCCATCGAGCGACATACGCCTTGCTATGGGGAAGCCATCCAAAGGAGGCGTCCATGACCCAGACCGTCAGCCGCGAAATTCGCCTCAAGCAGCGCCCTGTGGGCTTGCCGAGCGCGGATGATTTCGAACTCGTCACCGTAACGATTCCCGCACCAGGGCCCGGCGAGGTGCTGGTGCGCAACCTCTACATGTCAGTCGATCCCTACATGCGCGGACGTATGATCGAGCAGCCCAGCTACGTCGAGCCGTTTCAGCTTGGCCAGCCGTTGGAAGGGGGCTGCGCCGGTCAGGTCGTACAGTCGCAGAGTGACACATTTCAGGTCGGGGACTACGTCCTGGGCCGAAAGGGATGGCGTGAGTATTACGTCTCAAACGGCGCAGACCTGACCAAAATCGATCCCTCCTTGGCGCCGGTGCAGGTTTATCTCGGCGTCCTGGGGATGCCGGGGATGACGGCATACGTCGGCTTGCTCGGCATCGGCCGACCGCAAGCTGGGAACACCGTCTTTGTCTCCGCCGCCGCTGGAGCTGTGGGCTCTGTCGTCTGCCAAATCGCCAAGCTCAAGGGTTGCCGCGTCGTGGGGAGCGCCGGTTCGGCGGCCAAGGTGCACTGGTTGCGGGAGGTCGCCAGGGTCGATGCCGCCTTCAACTACAAAGAGGTGGACTCGCTGACCGCTGAGGTCGGCAGGCATTGCCCGCAGGGCATCGATGTCTACTTCGAGAACGTCGGCGGCGCGCACCTCGAAGCCGCCCTCGAGCATATGAATATGCGCGGTCGCATCGTCCTCTGTGGCATGATCTCGCAGTATAACGACACCACCCCGTCGTCCGGACCGCGCAATCTGCGTCTAGCGGTGCGCAAGCGGCTGACGCTTACCGGGTTCATCGTCTCCGACCACGCCGACCGCCAGCCGCAGTTCTACGCCGACATGGGGTCGTGGATTGCGGCTGGCAAGATCAGGTGGCAAGAGACGATCGTCGACGGCATCGAGAACGCGCCAAAGGCGTTCCTCGGCCTGTTCACCGGCGAGAATATAGGGAAGATGTTAGTTCGCCTCGGTCCGGAGCCGCCAAGACGCTGGGTGGATAAATCATCAGCCGGTGGCGCTTCGTGGCCGCGATGGCGATGATCCTCAGAGGTTCCGGTGACAACCGCGCGGATTGCGACGCTGAGGCAGGTGGCGTTGAGACTCACGGCCAGAGGGATCACCCCTTGTCATCGCTGCTGGCAGGCGATATACTCGGGCTCGCATCAGCCCCCACCGTAACAGGGAGAGAAAGCCATAGCGAAGATCAGGCTGGTGGGACACGTCGTCCTGCGAGGGCCCAGCAAAGGGTGCCAATATCTCAGGCGAGGAGGAGTGCAACATGGCTAGGATCAACAAGGTCGGGCACGTCGTTCTCAACGTGAGGGATGTCGAAGCGTCCACCAAGTTCTATCGCGAGGCCCTGGGCATGGAGGTGATGCGCCGCAGGGAAGGCGCCGCCTTCCTGTCCTTCGGCACCCAGCATCACGATATCGCCCTCTTTAAGGCCCCCGAAGGGGCAGAGATGGGAAAGCTGGGCCTCAACCACATCGCCCTCCAGATCGAGGGAGGCGAGACGGAGCTCCGCCAGCTGTACGGCCGGCTCATTCAATATGGGGCGAAGATCGACTATACCACCGACCATGGCATGACCCACAGCGTCTATTTCTTCGATCCCGACGGCAACCGTCTGGAGATTTTCTGCGAAATGATGGACCCTGAGGCCGGCCGGAAGCACATGCGCGAGGGCATCAACCTCAGCGACCGCAGCTACAAGCCAGAGCCCATTTTGTCGGCCTAAGGGGGGCCAAGAGCTAGCCTGCTCTGAAGCGGCACCGTTGGGTAGGTGGGATCCTGGGAGGATGGCGCGGGAGACGGGCGCAGAGGATCAGCCGCCGCTGAGCTGCCGGGCGCTCCCGCTAGGCGGAGGCCCAGGATCCCCCAATCGTGGACGGTTGGCATAGACCAGAGGAACGCTGTCATGGGCATGCGGCGAGTTACAGATCTTATCCCTCGAGAACGGCGGCACCGTTTGAGCGTCGAGGATTTTCATGGCATGGGAGAGGCTGGCATCCTGGGGGAGGATGCACGGGTGGAGCTCATCGAGGGAGAGCTGGTGGATATGCCGCCGATTGGCAGTGAACACGCCGGCGAAGTACGGATCTTGATCCACGTTCTGACCAGGGCGGTGGGCGATTTGGCGATCGTGGATGCGCAAAATCCCGTGGTGTTAAGTGAGGATTCTGAGGCGCAACCGGACATTATGTTGCTCAAACCGCGCGAGGACTTCTACACCCGATCCCATCCAGGGCCTGGCGAAGTTTTATTATTGATCGAAGTGGCGGACACGACGGCCCACTACGACCGCACGGTCAAAATCCCTTTGTACGCGCAGCACAGCATCCCGGAAGTATGGCTTCTCGATTTGCCGCAGAAACGGCTCGAAATCTATCGCACGCCACGACCTGAGCATGCCTGCTATCAGACTCTCGAACAGCACTATGAGGGGACGGTCTCGCCTGCCTTGCTACCGCATATCCAGATCGATGTGGCCAAGCTCTTCGTCGCTTGATTTCATTCGACGCCCGTCTGATGGAGGCTGGAGCGTCCTCGCACGAGAGCGCCGACGAGGCAAGAAAATCTGAAAACGCGTCTATGCTCCACGATTATCTCCGGTGCGCGTACCAAACAACTTTTTGGTTGACAGACGAAGATGCGTTGGCTAAGGTACGGGCTACCCTGCCGTGGAGCATCACTACGCACATCAGAGAGTGTTGGCCGAGCTTGACTCATCCGACGAGGAGGTGATGTTATGAAGATCAGTTGGTTTCACCTCATGCCCTATCGCTACTTGCCGGACGACTTCAAAGAGAAGTATCGTAGCGTGTGGGTCGACGTACCCAGCCACCTCTTCGATCCGGAAAACGGCCACCACCTCTATAACGAGTTTCTCGACGAACTGGAGTTCGCGGAACGAGTTGGGTTCGACGGGCTCTGCGTCAATGAGCACCACAACAACGCTTACGGTCTGATGCCGTCGCCCAACCTCATGGCTGCGGCTCTGAGCCGGCGGACCTCGCAGGCCGCTCTGACGGTTCTGGGCAATAGCATCGCCCTTTATAACCCGCCGCTTCGCGTCGCCGAAGAATTCGCCATGCTGGATGTCATCAGCGGCGGACGGCTCATCGCCGGCTTCCCGGTCGGCAGTTCGATGGACACCAACTTCGCCTATGGCGAGGTGCCGGCCAAATTGCGTGAGAAGTACCGAGAAGCCCACGATCTAATCATCCAAGCCTGGACGCGCCCAGAACCCTTCGCGTTCAACGGCAAATATACCCAGCTGCGCTACGTCAATATCTGGCCGCGTCCGGTGCAACAGCCGCATCCCCTGGTGTGGGTACCCGGCGGCGGCAGCATCGAGACCTGGGATTGGGTGATCGAGCACAACTATATGTATGCCTATCTGAGCTACTTCGGCTATAAGCGCGGCAAGAAGGTGATGGATGGGTATTGGGAGGCCGTCGAGCGCCATAACGTCGAGCCCAATCCGTATCGTGCTGGCTTCCTCCAACTCGTGGCGATCTCCGAGACCGACGCCAAGGCTGAAGCCGAATATGCCCGCCATGCCGATTACTTCTACAAATTTTGCCTGCATGTCTACGATGGCTTCGCCGATGCCCCAGGCTACCGCACCATGAACACCTTGAAGGCTGGGCTGCGTCCTCAAGTGGGAAGCGCCGCCAGCCGCGAACGCCAACAGCTCACCTGGAAAGAGTATGTGGACAACGGCTACGTCATCGCCGGCAGTCCCGAAACCGTGCGTGACCGCTTGCGTGAAGCCATGGAGCAGTTGCGCGTCGGTCATCTCATGACGCTCTGCCAGTTCGGCAGCATGCCCCCTGAGCTGGTGCGCCAGAACACCGAGCTGTTCGCCACGGAAGTCTTGCCGTCTATGCGTGAGCTGTGGAGCGAATACGAGGATCACTGGTGGCCGAAGCCGTTATCGGTACGGGCGCAGCCGGCAGCGATGCAATAGATCAGCGGCAGGGATTAACCAGGCTTTCTCCTGGCCGCTCCTCCCACATCCCCTCTCCCTTCGGGAGAGGGCTAAGGTGAGAGCGGCGGGGCGTCTTGGAGTTATTGTACTTCCCTCACCCCGACCCTCTCCCAGCGGGAGAGGGGGTCAAAGGTGCCGCCGCGGTGGTCTCTACCTGGATGCTGGCACATATGCCCAGTGGGAGGGGGGACAAGGCGTGGGGAACGAAGAACACGATGCAGAGGGCGTATGATCGAGACGACGGTGTCGATTCGCAAAGGACAGTTTCGGACGGTGGTGCGCAGCGCCGGGCATGGCGACGCTCTGCTGTTTCTACATGGAGCCGGTGGACTGCGCGGCTGGCCACCTTTCCTCGAGGCGCTGACGCAGAGCTTTCGGGTCATCGCCCCCGAGCATCCGGGGTTCGGCGGTTCGGAGGGTTTGGAGCACCTCGACGACGTGGTGGATTTAGCCCTGTACTACACCGAATTGCTCGACGCCTTAGGGCTCGACGAGCCCTACGTGGTCGGGCATTCGTTGGGCGGCATGATTGGGGCTGAGGTGGCGGCCATCGCGCCGGAACGCGTCGATAAGCTCGTGCTGATAGCACCAGTGGGTTTGTGGTTGGATGATCATCCGGTACTGGATTTTTTCGCATCCACCCCTGAAGAATTGGCCGCGGCGATTTTCCATGATCCAAACTCGCCGGTGGCGCGAGAGATGCTGACCCTGCCGTCCGAGCCCGATGCCCAGATGGAGGCTGTGCTGGAGCGCACGAAGAATCTCAGCGCCGCCGGGAAATTCCTGTGGCCCATCCCTGATAAGGGACTGAAAAAGCGTATTCACCGCATCGTAGCGCCCACGCTCCTTCTCTGGGGGGCCTCCGACCGATTGGTACCGCCGGTCTACGCTGAGGAGTTTCTCAAATACATCGACGGCGCTCGACTCTCTATCTTCAAAGGGGCCAGCCACATGCTGCCGTTCGAGAAGCCCGATGAAGTGGTCGAGGCCATCACCGATTTTCTGCTCGCATCGTAGGACTCTCTCCTGCGCGACTCATCCCGAGGGCTGAACGCTTTCAAACCAAGAGCGCTTGGCCCTCACGGTTCATGGCCTCGTACTTCCGCGATCAACGCCTCCACAGCCTTAGCCCACTCTTCCAAGGACACACGCTCTGCATCGATCGTCCCCGCCGGGGAGGGGATGCTGCGGAAATGCGTCCAGAGCGTGTAGATGGCACGGTCTACCCCCATTGCGCTGATCAATCGCCGCACCACCGCCGTATCGAGGCGGACGGCGAAGCGCAACTCTTGGGTATGCACCCCGCTCTCCGTCCGCAGCCGAGCCTGCCACGTCAGAAGCGTTCCCCCTCCGGCGAGCGGTTCCAGGTGGGGATTGGAAGTCGGCATCACTATGGGCCTCACCGCCAATCATTGAAGTGGAAGGGCGAAGGATCGCTCAACAGTTCCCCGACCGGCCGAACCATTCGCAAGCGCAGGCGCTGCATTCGATAGCCGCGCTCGGCGACGGCGCGATAGCCCTCCCATCCGGCCAGATTCAGGCCGATCCGTACGGTGTCGAGCTTTTGCATGCGGGCATAGCCTTCGCAAGCCTCCAGAAGGGCGAGCAGCGTCTCCTGATCGTCGATGGCCGGGTCGATGAGGAGGGCCTTGATATAGCATTCCTGAGGGTTGGCTTCGCTCGCGTCGCTGGTGTGGCAGATGGCAAAGCCGTAGAGTCGCTCCCCCACCGCCAGCAGCAGAGTATCCCCTAGGAGATGTTCCTTGACGCTCTGCAATTCCTTCTGGTAATCCAGCCCAGGGTAGTGGCGATCGGCGATCCGTCGGCAGTGACCGAGCATGGTCTCTTCCATGGCCTCCGTCAGTTGCGACAAACGGATCAGCTCGAACTGTGGTGTGCGCTGGCGGACAGGTGCACGGGGGCCAGCGGGATCGACATCGCCGACAAAGATGGCGGTGGGAAATTGCGGCCGGAATCCAAAGGAAGCGTAGAGCCCGATCTGCATCGGGTTCTCGGGAGAAGCCTCGACGCCTTGCGCCAGTAGGGTCATCGGTTCCCAATAGTCGAGGGTCGCACCAATCAATTGGCGCTCAATCTCCCGACCTTCGGCTTCAGGATGTACAACCAAAGGACCTAACCAGGCGACGCTCCCCCAGGTAATCGACAGCACGGTCCCAAGCAGGCCCTGTGCAGGTTCCTCGGCGACGAAACAACCGGCAGGCTCTTTGTGAAACCGGCTCCTGACGAGACGACTGCCCACGTACTCTGGAGCGATCGCGCTCGTCTGCTTTCGCCAAGCCTCTGCCGCGGTATTGATGAGGTGTTCCACCTGCGGGATGTCATCTGCGGTCATCGGGCGAATGCTGGCCATGCCTGTCCCCTTCTTCCGTGTGTCTGCGCACCTCTCAGGAATGACGAATGCGCCACAGTATATCACGCCTCGCGTTCGGGAACACGCTTTCACATTCGCACGTACTCGGCGTAACCATGCCCCACCAGGTGATGCGTCTGCCCTCCCGGCTCATGGAACACTCCCTCATACCGGAAGTCGCTATAGATCATATGGGCAGCGATGAGCGCCGGGGGGGCATGCCGCGTCGCCGTATATTCGAAGACGTCCCCTTCGGCTTGGGCTCTCACCCGCCACCGTTTGGGAAAGGGGACGGCCGGCGTCGGTGAGCGTCCGGTCAGGTTCTCCATCTCGAGATAGTCCACCGTGATGCCGGTGAGCCGTCGAAAGCGTCCATCCGGAAAATAGAGGCCTCCCAGATTGCGGAAATCGATGCCAGCGCCCTGGGCCAGCATCATGCCCCCATGGAAGCCGTCAATGCTCACGAGGAGATTGTAATGGTAGTGGATCAGGGTGAAAGGGATGAGCTTTTGTAGCAGACGCAGGGGTTTGAGCAGGCCATCGAAGTTGAACGGTTTACGGGCGAAGCCATGCTCGAATGAGCCCAGACCGCTGATGGCATACTCCTGCCCATGCCATATCACGGTGCCATGGAACTCGCCGAAGGCGGCAAAGTAGGTGAAGACGTGCGGGAGGTCGGCCCACCAGAGCAGATCTTGCCCGGAGTATTCGAGCGAGACCTCGATCTCCGCCATCGGATCACGCATCTGGATGCGATACGAAGGCCATTCGCCGCCGATCTCCCCCCAGTCTTTGACGGCCACTAAGAGTTGTTCGCGGCGGATGGCCAGATCGGTGCGTTTGGGCAGGTAGCGGCGAAACAGGTGGGAGGCATCGCGCGTCTGCACCATCACCAGGAATTCGATCGCCTCAAAGGGGGAGAGTCCCTGCAACTCGGCATAATGATCGATGCCGTCGAGCCCGTACAGCCCGGTCATGATGCTGACCCGGATGGCCTCGACCGGAGTTTCTTGTTCGCGTGGCACCATGAGGCCGTACCAACCGTCCCATCCCGGCCATTTGGCCGAGAGATCCGCTCTGGCGTAGACCGGCAGCTCATAAGCCGGCTCGACCCGCTGGCGCTGATTGCGCAGGGCACGGTCGTAGAGCGCCAGCAGGCGGAGGGAGTGACGACGGAGGAGGAGATACGCGGTCCCGAAAAAGGCTGCGATGATGACGATGATGAGAATGCCGATCATAAACCTCTCTCGCCGGTGTGCCGATCGACAGCCCAAGCCAAGAGACCTCAGGGGCTCTTACGACAGCAACTCCTTAAAAAAGGGGTTTAGCATTCTCCCGTGGGGATCCACCGTCCTCACCCAGTCGCTCAGTTCCCTCCATCGCTCGCCGTAGGCCGCGACGACGTGCTCTCTCTCGACGAATGGGCTTTGGTTCAAGAGGGGAATGCCGCCCCGGCTGTAAGCCCAGGTATTAAACTCGTGCAGGAAATGCTCCCAGCCTGCTTTGTCGCGGTCGCTGTAGGCATGGATGGGATCGATGGAAATGATATCGCCTTGGTAAGAGTACGATAGGACCGAGCTGCGATCTTGTCTAATGAAGTACGAACCAAGAGGGATATTGCAGCGGAAGCCATAGCGCTTAAAGTGGTTGTCGCTGAACTCCATGTAGGCCTTCAAGTTCTCCACCCAGGCTTCTCGGGGGAAGGCCCAGAATGTGAAGGCATAGCGCGCCGAAGGTGGCGTTCTTTCGTAATTAATGATCTTGTCGGGATCGTATAAGGAGAACCCGCCGATGCTGCTCACGAACCTGTAGGAAGCTCGTTGCATGGCGAACCAGAGGTCTTCGAGGAGGGTCGTCAGGGCACTACCGGGAGTGTAGCGCCGGATGGTACGGCCGATATAGGCTCCGATATGGCTCCAGCTGCGGCGTCGGATGCCGGCCAACCAGGCATGCTTGAGGTTCGTCGTGCGGTTCCGTGTTTGAATGACCACGGTCCGGCCGACGGTCCAGCATACGATGCTTTCATTCGCGGCGATAATCTGTGACACTTGATCTTGGGTGAGGTCGTCGAGGTCATAGATCAGATAATCGAAGTGGATCATCTCCAAAGGCTTGATTTTGAACGTCACTTCATACAGCACCCCACAGAGGCCATAGCTCGAGCGGACCAAGGACAGAAGCTCGGGACTCTTCTCCTCGGAGGCCTCTTCGAGATGGCCTGCGGGACTTACCCATTTGATGTGCGTGACGTAGGAATTGACCTGACCATATTCCACCCCATCCAAACTATCCTTGGTTTGGCAACAGGCCGCCGAACCGAGCGTCATGTTGCCGATCTCGATGTTGAGCATAAACTGTAGCTGATGCCGCCGCAGCACCTCCGCAGCCTCCACCAACTGCAGTCCTGCTTGCGCTGTCAGCGTCATGTTCTGGAGATCGAGGTGGACGATTTTCTTCAACCCCGACATGCTGATGATCGTCCCCGACGACGAGGCGCAGGGCGTTAAGGAGTGATAACTCCCCATGGCGCGGACCGGGCCAGGAAAGCGTTCGGCATCGCGCACGATGGCTTGAAGCTCCTCGACGCTCTCCGGCCGCACGAGCTGTTGCGGAAGGGTGACCACGCCGCCATCGTAGTTGGTAATTCTTGTACCCATTACCGTCCTCTTTCATGCAATTGTGCGCATCGACGCAGTCGCGAAATATCCTCCCCTGCAACGGCTCACAGGGGTGGGTCTCTGGGTCTTCGAATCCTGCCTTTCTACTCACCTCCACCCCCATCGAGGGCATAGACGCCAGGTTAAGCCGCTTATGGCCCGGCTAAGGGAGGCACGAGGTCCCCTCTCCCGCCGGGAGAGGGTCATGGTGAGGGCGGCAGCGAGAGGGAGCCTTAACCTAGCGCCTATACCCATCGAGCGGGAAGGGAACACCTAGCGGCCCAGACTAACGAAGTCCCTACCCTCATGAACCCTGCAACAGGGGCGCGGGGCAATGGCTCTGTGGGGGCCAAAACCTACCCCATTAGCTATTGCGCGGGGTCGCGGCATCGCCCGCGTGCATCTCGCGGCCGTGAATCATCCAAAAGGCTGCGCGTTCGGCTAAGGCGCCGATGGTCATCGAGGGGTTAACGCCGAGGGCTGTCGGCATGATGGCGCCATCGACGACGTAGAGACCGTCGTAGCCCCAGACTTCCCCAGTCGGCTTGACGACGCTGGTCTGTGGGTCGTCGCCCATTGGGCAGCCACCCAGGGGGTGTGCGGTCAAGAGTTTGCGGAACGGCCACATCCATAAAAGGCTGGTGCGATACCGCCCGCCGATGCCGCGACTGAACGCCTTCATCGCCTGTTCGATGTGGCGGAACAGTTCACGGCTGCGTCGCACATTCCAGTCGATGTCGAGTTGACCCTCGCGCAGGCGAAGCACGCCATCCGCCGCATCGGTGCCGATGCCGAGGTAGGGCAGGAATTGGGTGGTGACGCCCCCCTGCAGTAGGTCTGCCGCCACACCCCCCAGAGGTCCCGTAGGCACCAATCCGAGGCTACGGAGCACGTAGGTTTTGATGAATTTGAAGATGCTTCTGATACGTTCGGGGGGAGGCAGGGCTCCTTCTAGGTACCACAGGAGAGGTTCGGGATACCCCAAGTCCTCGATGGTGATGGTGAAATCGTCGGTGGAAAAGTCGGCGGCGGCGGTGATGCTCGGTCCCTCGCTGGGGTTGACGTCATGTGGCGCCACTGTCCCGGCCAAGATAAAATCGCCGTTGCCCGAAAAGCGCTGGCCGAGGGCTGGACTCAGATTGGGCAACGTCCGGTGCTCATGCCGACAGCGCAACAGCAACTCCGTCGACCCCAAGCTGCCCGCCGCGATCACGACATTTTTTCCCACTACGGCCTGCAGCGTCTGAGTAGTTTTCGCATCGGCGGCTAAATCGCGATAGCTCACCCGATATCCCCCAACGGTCGGTTCAAGTTTATCGACCATGTGTAGGGGAAAGACCTCAGCGCCGTGGCGTGCGGCCAGCGGAATGTAGTTGAGGTCGAGCGTATTCTTGGCGTGCACGTGACAGCCGAGGCCGCAATTGCCGCAGTAAACGCAGGCGCTCTGGGGCTTGCCGCCATGGGGGTTCAAGCGATCGGGACCGGTATAAACAGCGATCTTCACCAATTCCGACGGTTCCCCCGCACCCTGGGCGGCGCGCTGGAACGCTTGGGTGCGAGAAGGGAGCTGGCGCCCGCTGGGAGGACTGAGCGGGGCGGCATCAAGCATATCGCGGACGAGAGCGTAATATGGATCGAGGCTTTGGCGGGTGACCTCCTTGGGCCAGCCACGTTGAAAGACGCGTGCCGGGGTCTCGATCTGGACGTTGAAATAGACCAGCGAGCCGCCCCCGACGCCGCTTGCCTGAATGACGTCCATCGTCTTGAAGCTGCGATAGTCGAACAGACCCAGATCGTTGTCATTCCAGAAGGCTCGGCGGAGCTGCCCGATGGTCCGAGGAAAGTCGTCTTTGTCCCAACGTCGGCCACGTTCCAGCAGACACACAGAACGCCCAGCCTGTGCCAAGCGACAAGCGGTGATCGCGCCGCCGAAGCCCGAGCCGATGACGACGACGTCATACCTCTCCTTCACGACGGCACCCCTCCATCTGCGTTAGTTCATGGGCTTGTACACGAGGATAGTGACCACTTGCTCCGTATCTTGGTTGATTTCAAAGCCGATGTCGGTGTACCGGAGAACCACGCGCCCGGGGAATTTTTCGATATCATACGTCAGACCGTACGCTTTCAAGACGTCGCGCGCTGAGGAGGTGATGCGGATGAATTTTTCCGTGATGACATAGGGGTCTCGGATCGCCATTTGCACAATGCGTTGCCGATCGTCGACTTCGATGGTGATCGCGTCGGATACGGGCCGCCCTCTCTCCAGCTGATTCGTGATCTCACCTGGTGGAACCACCAGAATGCCCTTGCGCGGCTGCTTGTACAGTTTGCCGAGTTCAAGCTCGCCTTTGATGCCGATGCCGCGCTCGACGAAGGCGCCGCCAGCAGCGCCGTTCAGGGCGACAACCAGGCCCATCAGCCAGGCCAAAAGGATTGTGTGTGGGTGCCGGTGCTTCATGGTTGACCCCTACCCTCCGGATGAGCGCTCACCGTTTCAACTCTTCGAGGGCTCTATCGATCTGGTCATCGCTGACATCTACAGGTTTCGGAGGGAATTCCCGTAACAGCTTCTTCAAGCGCAGATATTTGCCGCGAAAGGGACTCTCCGTCGGCAACTCTTCCAAAGACTTCCATGTGTTGACGCGGATGAATTCCATAAACTTGCGCTCTTCTTTGTAGTAAAACTTGCCGCCGATTTTATTGAATCCAATGAAGCGAAAGATCACGCTATCGGGAGTGAGTGCCTTCCGTCCGTCCGCTTCCGCTGGAATCTCGATCGCCATATCAAAGAAATGCTTTCCATAATGATTGGGAAACAAGACCAACATCATCGCTAACACGGCCAAGCCAAAGATATACACACTGCGATCCCACACGGTGCCACGCGTCACATCAGCCGCATGCACATAGGTGGAGGCCACAATGAAGAGCGTCAGGAAGGCGGCCGACACAAAGACTAACCCAGGCCGAGCCGATACGAATACGAGCAGCGTCAAGATAGTTAACATTCCCAGCGCGATGCTGTAATATCCCCGTTGATAAATTCGAAACAGAGCTCGCACATAGACGGGAATGTCGTTGGTTTCCTGATCGCGGATTTTCTCTTTGGAGAAGATATGCAAAATCAGCAAAAAGATTCCAGCCAATAAAATCAGAATGAACAATAGGGAAATGCCGGACGAGACAAACATGTCAAGGAATTTATGCAAGACGTTCCGGCTCCAGGCGACCAGCAGGAAGGGTTCGTTCTCTTTCACGATATTGAGATTCGGAGGATCAACTTCATGCCCCAACAGGAAGCCGGTGATCACCATGCTGCCAAACCAAGAGGAAAACGCCATACCATAGGCTGCCACAGCCGCAAGCACAAGCCCCGGTGATTTCAAGGCATGATCGACGAAGGAGGTGATCAATTTCTCCCGCACATCACTGGCCATCCCTTGCATCCCTCAGCGAAGAAGACCGGTTTAGTAAGCTGCTTCACGCCTTAGATGTCGCATTAAGAGCACCAGGGGAACGGCAAATATGATCAGCGTGGCGATGAGGATGAAGAAGAACGGATCTCGCGAAACGTCCCAGGCGCGCACCATCGTCTCACGCGCGGTGTGATACTCGGCATATGTCCCCAGGCGCGTCGAGCGCGGCCAATTGCCAAAGATCCAGCCCAGCGAGTAAAGCCATATCAGGATGTAGATGCCTCGCCCCACCATAGCACGCCCTTTTCCGATCAGCCAGTTTGAGAGCCAAAAGCCAAGATTGGCGGCCAACATGAGCGTAAACAGGACGATCGGCACGAAGAACCGCGTCACGCGCTCGGGGTCATACATATAGGTCGTTTCCCAGCCGAAGTAATCGATGAGGAAGTAGATGGGAATGGGCGCGAAGAAGAGGCCGGTGTAGATGTTGGTGATGGCGAGCGTGCGGTAATAGGGTTCAGGCTTCCGCGTCTGAAGCTGGCGGCTGGCCGCATCGGCGAGCATCTGTCCCACGGCAAAGGCGATGGGAATATCGATTTGGACCACGGCGAAACCCTCCTTCCCAAACGCGTCCGGCTTGCTTGGGGTCGTTCACCTTAGACCTTTCGACGACGGGCATGAGCCAAGAAGAGCCCATACAGCACGACGAACACCAAATCGATGAAAGCGCCGCCGAGAAAGACTGGATGAAAGCCGCTGAAGATGACATGGTAGATGAAGATCACTGAGAACGCCGTCTTGCCGTAAATGCCCAACCTAACGATATTCAGATTGCCATAGAGATCACGGGACACGTAGTAATAACCGATGCCAAACACGAAGGCCAGGGCCAACCAAGCGTGAAAGAAGGCCAGGTAATGGGGCGGCTCCAGGTGAAAATAGGCGAACGCCTGACGCCACAAGAGAAAGAACGATCCCGCCCCGAAGAGGTTCCACAATGCCCCTACCAGGAAGATCCGCTGGTACGTTCGGTCCGTCACGGTTGGTCGCTCCGCCTTGTGGCATCGATGATCGAGCGCTGAGAGCGGCAAGCCCTCAGCCGCTTCAGAGGGCAAGAAGGATACCATCATGGCTTCTGACGGCTAAATCCCAAGGATGATAGGCGAAAATCGATGAAAAACTCGCCCGCCCCCGATCACTTGGCTGGCTAGCGTTGCACACTGAAGGGCTTTCAACCATGGCATATTCTCCACACTGACGGTGGTATCTGCAGCCCTGGCGCCTGTTCACAGCCGACCATCCTGGCCAAGTCTAGACAGAGTATCGAGCACTGGCCTAGGCGTAGCTCTCATCGCACACTCCCTGTCCTCTCGGCATCTTCGTCATATCAACTGGATCATAGAGCAAGTGGGGTTATAATCGAGCTACCGGCCATGACCGCGTGATGGCTCACTGCGGTGGAACCGTCGCCTCTTGAACGGGTCAACATCATAGGGAAGATCATCATCGCCTGTGTTTGGCGATCGCGCACTGTGATGAGTGCAAGCGAAGGACATCGGGACCGGGAAACCGGCGGTAGTATAGCACGGATCGCGTGCATAGGGATATCACACAAGGGAGAGCGTATGCGGGTTGGGATTGTTGGACTCGGAACCATCGGACGGGCGATGTGTGAGGCCATCGATCGTGGCGACATAGGGGTCGAGCTTGTCGCGGTGACGGCGCGCACTGAAGACCGCGCGCGCCGTTTTCTCCAGGGGCTGCGGCGTGCTCCGCAGTTGCTGAAGCTTGAGGACTTAGTGGAGCGCAGCGACTTGGTGATCGAGGCGGCCACCCAAGAGGCTCTCGAGACGATCGCCCCCTGTACGTTGCGGCGTGGAAAAGATTTGATGGCGTTGAGTGTGGGCGCGCTTCTCGAACATGAGGACTGGATGGTCCTCGCCCGCCAGTCCGGCAGTCGCATTTACATACCCTCAGGGGCCATCGTCGGGCTGGATGGCGTGAAGGGGGCGGTCATCGGTCAGATCACCGCCGTTACCATGACGACGCGCAAACCGCCGCGGGGATTGGCCGGGGCGCCGTTTGTGATCAGGCGCGGCCTCGACCTGGAGGCGTTGACAGAGGAGACGGTGATTTTCGAGGGCAGTGCCCGCGAAGCCTGCCGCGGGTTTCCGGCCAACGTCAATATCTCGGCGGCCTTGAGTCTGGCGGGTATCGGCCCCGATCGCACCCGCATTCGAATAATCGCCGTGCCGGGGGGGACACACAATGTCCACGACATCGAGGTCCAGGGGGAGTTCGGCCACTTTACCATCCATTTGGAAAATGTGCCCAGCGACACCAATCCCCGCACCGGGAAGCTCTCCTATTTGTCGGCGCTGGCGATGCTGAAGGAGTTGGCTGGGAGCGTAAAAGTTGGGACGTGATACCCTCACGTCATCTGTTCCAGCTGGGGGCATAGGGGCTAGGTTTGGCTCTTAGCAAGTCTCCCCGTTCCCTGTAGGCATACGCGCCAGGTGAAGGCCCCCTCTCACTCCGGGAAAGGGGACCATCGATGCTGCCCATAGCTTAACCTGGCGTCTATCCCCCTGCGGCAGAAGGCCGGGGTGAGAGAGAGGGGGTCACCGGTGCCGCATGGGTGGTCTCCACCCTCATCTCGGCCCCTCTGAGGGGCGAGAGACAGAAGGTGGTTAAGCGTTGATCGGTGGATTCAGGTGGACGTTCAGCGTCATCTCGCACCACCGCGCCGCCGCCAGCAAGCGGTCCTCGGCCCACGCCGATCCCATGAACTGAATGGCCAGGGGGAGGCCCGCCGCGCTCAGTCCAGACGGAATCGTGATGGCGGGGAGCCCGGAGAAGCTCGATGGCGAATTGAAGGACGGGTCTCCCGTCGACGACAAGTCGCGCGGAGCAGGTCCAGTGGCGGCCGGTGCTAACAAGACATCGACCTGCTGCAACAGGTGGGACATTTCCTGTCGGAAGATCCGCCGAATGCGCTGAGCTTGCATATAAGAGATCCCCGGAATCAGTGTCCCGGTTTCGATGGTCGCCCGCAACTTCGGCCGGTACAGATCGGCGTGTTTGCGGAACAGATCGGCGTGCACCGCTGCGGCTTCGACATGCATGATGATACGATGCGCCGCCAGCACAGCGCCAAAGCTCTGCGGCAATTTGACCTCTTCGACCGATGCCCCCGCGCGTGCCAAGCGATGGGCCACGTCCTCCACATGGGCGCGCAGTTCAGGATCAGCGCGCTCCAGGTAAAACTGCCGGACGAGGCCGATACGCGGTGCCTTGTCGGCGCGCTGGAGGGCCTGGAGATAATCGGGGACGGGCTCCTGGCTGGTGGAGGGGTCGAGCGCATCGTGCCCTGCCAGCACCTGCAGAGTCAGAGCGATATCGGTGACAGTGCGCGCCAGCGGCCCCATGTGATCGAGACACCAACTCACTGGAAAGACGCCGTAATTGCTCACCCGTCCGTGCGTCGGCTTCAAGCCAAACACCCCGCAATAGGCTGCCGGCCGCTGGATCGAGCCTCCGGTTTGCGAGCCCACCGCCACCGGGACCATACGGGCTGCCACGCCAGCCGCGGAGCCGCTGCTGGAGCCACCGGGGGTGTGTTCAAGATGCCAAGGATTACGCGTCGGGCCAGGATCGGCGGTGGCGAACTCTGTGGTCACCGTCTTGCCGAGGATGATGGCGCCGGCCTGTTTCAAGCGCGCCACCGTCGTCGCGTCGTAGGTGGGAACGAAATCCATGAAAATGCGCGAGCCACAGGTCGTTCTCAGGCCGGCGGTATAATAGATGTCTTTGACGCCGACGGGGACGCCGTGCAAAGGACCACGGATGTTCCCTTGTTGGGCCTCTTGCTCTCGTTGTTTGGCGGTGGCCAGGGCGCCGGAGCGGTCGATCGTGACCCACGCTTGGACCTTGGCCTCCAGGGCATCGATGCGTTGCAGGAGGGATTCAACCAGCGCCACCGGGGACAACTCGTGCTGCCGAATGCGCTGGGCGGCTTCAGCGGCCGTCAGCTCATAAAGTGGAGCCATAAGCGATCTCCTTCATCCTCGGGTCAGTTGCAGTAAGCTGGGTCGTGATGTCGCACCGAATCTCCGACCATCGTTGAACTCGATACTTATAGGGGAATCATGACGGATCTACCGTCCCAAAAAATCTCATAAGGATGATACCTAGACCAAGATGCCTGCAGGGCCTGGACTCCGTCGCACATGCATGCTGACACGTCACATCGTGCGAGAAGAACCCTGACGGTGCAAGGGGCATTATTGCCTAGTGAACAGTGCCGACAAGGGCCTGAGGCGCTACATGCAGGTGCAAGCCGATGGCATCGGATGTGCCTCCCCAGGATCGGCGTTAATAGCTTGCTGCCGTGCCGAGAATAGCTTTCGGATCGTTGCCGAGCACAACGGCAGCACACTCGTATCCAGCGAGGTCGTGAGGGCCGTAGGGGCTGGTTAACGCCCGATGCACCAGGGTCGCCGGCGTGGCCTGTCCGCCGGCAGGCGGCACGACATCCTCTGTCACACCATGAAGAACCCCGGCATCTGTTCCATCGCTAAGGGGAACTCCGACACCACCACGAGGTGTTGCGCCGTCGCTTCGATGTCCGGTCGAATGGCCTCCGCTCGGGGCTGTCCCCAGCGCTCTACCGCCAAGGCCGATAAGCGCGTGACCCATTGCTCTGCCGTGAGGAATGGCGTGCTCTCTGGCATCCTAGCCTCCCGTCTGTGGCTGTAAGGTTCGGCATGATTCCACCCTTCCCAGGGACAGTGGCATCGTCTCAGATGAAGGGTGAGAAGAGCAGAGGCAGTGTAGATAAACCGCACCCCGATGTCAAACGTATGCGGCTGGAGGTGGGCTTCGCCTCACCTGCGGTGGCGGATTTTTTGATTGCCGCCGCTGGGGACCTTCAGTACAATCGGCATAATCGGGAAAAACGATGCCTCTCCTTCCCCCTCCGGCAGCGGGTGAAGTGCGGGTCATGTCGAGGCAGCGCGAGCAAGTGCGGCGCCTAGACGGCCATAGGCCGATCTATAAACTGGTTTCGGCTCGTCGAGTGTGGCGCGATGTGTCGAAGATACACACATAAAAGGCTTTAGATGATTTAACGATCCATGCATGGGAGTGATACGATGAGTCAAGCGCTCTTACAGACGTATATCGACTCCGAAACCCAAGCGATTCTCGATAAATGTACCACCTGTGGCAAATGCGTCGAAGCCTGCCCCATGCTCCCCTACGGCAACTTGCAGGGAGCCGACCCAGAGCGCGTGGTGAGCGGCATTCTCGACATCCTCCGCGGCGGCCAAGGGCACGATGAGGCCCGCCGCTGGGCCCAAGTCTGCACCGCCAGCGGCTCCTGCATTCCCGCCTGCCCGGAAGGCATCAATCCCCGTAAGATGCTTAACTTCGCCAAGCACACACTGAAAAGCCGGGACCGTTTGCAGCAACCGGCTGGCGATACGTATTTCAAGCGCATGGCTCAGTCGATCCGTTTGCTCGCCGGCACCCAGATGATGCCCGAGCAGTTCCGGCGCCTGACAGGCTTATCGACCGATCAGAAACCGCGCGCCGACGTGATCTTCTACCTGGGGTGCAACGTGCTGCGTACGCCGCACATCGTCTTCAACGTCATGGACATCTTGGAGGCAATGGAGGTCGACTACGAAGTGCTGGGCGGCGTCAACAACTGCTGTGGCATCGTGCATTTTCGCACCCAGGGCGACCTCGAGGGCGGCGACCGCATCGAAAATCACACCCTGAGGCGCTTTGCCGAATTCCATCCCCAGACGGTGCTCACCTGGTGTCCGTCGTGTCAACTACACCTCGGAGAGACCACGGCCGGCGTCGCTGAACTGCCTTATGCGATGGAGCATGTCACGCAATTTCTGGCCGACCGCCTCGACATTCTCAAGGCGCGTTTCGTGAAAGCGGTGCCGAAGCGGGTGGCGTTGCATGAACATAACGGCATCGCTGGGGTCAACGACAACGTACGTAAATTACTGACAGCCATCCCGGGCCTCGAACTCGTCGACATCGATCAACTGCCGGAACTCGGCTATACCTGCGGCGGCGGTAGTCTGGGACTGGTGCAGCTGGCGCAACAGGACGTGCACGAACATTTATTGGAGTCGGCCAAAGCTGCCGGGGTCGACATGATCGCCCTGGTGTACCACGGCTGTCACCGTGTGCTATGCGACGCCCAAGGGCGCTATCCCTTCGAGGTGAAAAATTTTACGTCGGTGCTCGCCGAGGCTCTTGGCTTAGAGCCGCATGAAGATCTTTTTCAGCGCTATAAGCTGCACCAAGACGTCTCCAAAATCATCGCCGATGCAGAACCCTTTATCCGAGCCAACGGCATGGACCCCAAGGGGGTGGCGGCGGCCCTGACCGATCCGGCGTTGTGGGTGTGAGAGGAGGTCAAGCGATGGCAACCGGAACGACCGTGCACTGTGGCATCGCCATTCCGCAGGATTTCATCGGCGGACCGCTGCACCCCGACTCGCTACGGGCGTTTCTCACCCGCGCCGAGCGCTTGGGCTATGAGAGCGCCTGGGTGCAGGAGCAGATCGTCGGCACCGTGCCCATCCTGGAGCCGGTGACAGTCCTGATCTATGCCGCCGCTCTGACGCGCACTATGCGGTTGGGGACCTCGGTCATGGTGTTCAACCTACGCAACCCCATCCAATTGGCGAAGAGTCTGACCAGTCTGGATCACCTCAGCCAAGGGCGTCTGACGGTGGGCATCGGCATCGGCGGCCAAACCTCGGAATATGCGGCCTTTGGCATCTCCCCCGAACGACGGGTGCGGCGTTTTGTCGAGGGTATCGAGGTGATGAAAGCCTTGTGGACCGAGCCAACCGTGAACTATGCTGGCGAGATCTGGAGGCTGGAAGGTATCTCACAAGAGCCCAAGCCGGTACAGCAACCGCATCCGCCGTTGTGGTTCGGGGCGCGCCAACCGGCGGCCTTGCGGCGCGCCGTCCGTTTAGGCGGCGGCTTTATGGGCGCGGGCTCGTCGTCGACGCAAGATTTTAAGAACCAAGTGCAACTGGTGCGTGGCTTCCTGGATGATGCGAAGCGCGATCCCGCCACGTTTGCCATCTCGAAGCGGGTATACCTAGCGGTCGATGACGACAGGGCACGTGCCGAGCGACGCCTCCGGGAGTGGTTTGGCGTGCGCTATCGCAATGCCGACCTGGCATCTCAGGTGGCCGTGTGGGGAAGCGTCGGCGAATGCCTGGACAGACTGGCAGCCATCGTCCAGCATGGCGCTCAGCATCTCCTATTGAATCCCGCCTTCGATTACATGGAACAGATGGAGATCTTGGCCCAGGAGATCGTGCCCCATCTCCCAGCCGCGTCTCGATCCTGATGCCGTGGAGGCGGCAGCATGCCTAGGGCCCCCGTTGACCCCATCTCCCTACCCATGCTAGCGTGGGGTGCCATCCCAGGGACCTTCAGGTGGCTTCGCGCGCTGCCGTGTCCGGGCGTGTATCCCGTCGATTGCCATGACCTCGGCTGACACGTGAGAGCCTTGCTCGGCACGTCCTTCTCAAATCCTGTCCGATGAGGTGCACAGGCCATGCAGGCGCAGACACTCAAGATCGAAGGGGCGCGGTTTCTGGTCACGATGGATGGGTCACGGCGCATCATCCAGGACGGTTCCATTGTCATCGAAGGCCAGCGCATCGCGCAGGTTGGTAAAACGGCCGAGTTACGGGGTATAGCGGCCGATCGGGTCATCGATGCCCGCGAGATGGTCGTGACGCCGGGCTTCATCAACAATCATATGCACATCAGCTACGCCCATGCGGTCAGAGGCATCTTCCCGGACGACCTCAACCCCGGCATCTATCTGGCTAACGTCTTTAAATTGCAGGGGGCGATGACGGAGGAAGATGAATACTATACCTCGCTCCTGGGCATTACAGAGTTATTGAAATACGGCACCACCTGTTTTCTTGATCCCGGCAGTACGAAATTTTTGGACGCCTGCCTGCAGGCCTATGAACAAGCGGGGTGCCGCATCGTGGTGGGGGCACAGGTAGTGGATCAGCCCAACCCGATCAACATCCCGGTCACCAGCACGGAAGCCTCGATCGCCATCATGGAGGAGGCCATCAAGACCTACGATCATCGCCTCGACGATCGTGTGCGCGCCTGGGCCATGCCGTTCTCGGCTGATTATGCCACCAAGGAGCTGTTGCTCGCCGCCAAGAAGCTCGCTGACCAATATCAGGTCGGTCTCACGTTGCACCAGAGCAACGATCCGCCGAGCGTGAAGGCCTCGCTGGAGCGCTTCGGTAAACGTCCCATCGAATATCTGGAAGATATCGGCGTGCTCGGGCCGAATGTACTGCTGGCGCATGTCATCGGCCTCGACGACGGCGAGATCGACGCCATGGCCCGCACGCAGACCAAGGCGGTCATGGCGCCGACGGCAGCGCTCAAGATGGGACGCGGCACCACCAGCAAAGGCAAGCTCCCGGAGATGCTGCAGAAGGGTGTATGCGTCAGCTTGGGGACGGACGCCGGCAATAACTCCAACCTCATCGAGACCCAACGCTCGATGTACCTCGTCACCGTGCTTTACAAGGACGCCCGGCAGACCACCCAGGTGATCCCGCCGGAAACGGCCTTGGAGATGGCCACCATCAACGGCGCCAAGGCCCTGGGCTTGGACCATGAGATCGGCTCCATCGAAGTGGGGAAAAAGGCCGACCTCGTGTTGTTCGACACGCAGCGGCCGGAATGGCGCAGTCTCTTCAACCCCATCAACAATTTGGTCTACAACGCCGATGGCCGCAGCGTCCATACCGTGCTCGTCGATGGCCGGGTGGTCATCGACGAGCATCAGCCTGTGTACGTAGATGAGCGGGAACTGATTCAAAAAGTGCAGGGTGTCGGCGAGCGGCTGTTGGCCCGCACTGGGGTAAGCTTTCCGTCGCGCTGGCCAGTGGTGTGATGTTGACTGCGCTACTGTGCCATTAACCCCCCTCTCCCTCTGGGAGGGGGGGTGAGGGCAGTCAAGCCGAATGATCAGGTCCCGGCCACCCTCACCCTGGCCCTCTCCCGGCGGGAGAGGGGAGCACATAAAGGGAGCAGAGCATGAAAATCACCAACGTTGAGACGATGATCTGCGATGCCGGTTGGCGGCCGTGGACCTTTGTGAAAATCCAGACAGACGACGGCCTCACTGGCTACGGCGAATGCAGTGACAATCGTACGCCGCGCGCCATCGCCGGCTGCGTCGAGGATCTCAAGCCCCATCTGCTCGGCCAAGACCCCCGACCGATCGAGAAACTCTATTGGGATATGTATCGCGTCACCCGGCAAAGTCCCGGCGGCATCGCCGCCAAAGCCATCGCTGGCATCGATTGTGCCTTGTGCGATATCAAGGCGAAGGCGTTGGGGGTGCCGGTGTACGAACTATTTGGCGGGCCGATCCGGGAGCAGGTGCGGGTATATTGGTCGCATTGCGGCACAACGCGAGCGCGCTACGGCCATGTCCTGGGCACACCCCCTTTGCGCACTATGGAAGACATCGCCAACCTCGGGCGCGAGGTCGTCAGCCGCGGTTTCACGGCCCTGAAGACCAACATCGTCATCCCCGGTGAGCCGGCGCAGGTCTTCATGCCCGGCTTCGGCTGGGGCACCGGCACTACGGATCAGATCGCAAGCCCGGCGATCATCCGCCACCTCGAACGCCTTATCGGCACCTTCCGAGAGGCTGTCGGCCCGGATATTGATCTCTGCCTAGACCTCAATTTTAATTTCAAGACCGAAAGCTGTCTGCGCATCGCCAAGGCCGTTGAACCATTCAATTTACTATGGCTCGAGATCGATATGTACGATCCAGATGCCCTGCTGCAGATCAAGCAGTCCACCACGACCCGCATCTGCTCCGGCGAAAACCTCTACACGCTACGCGGCTATCGTCCGTACTTCGATAAACACGCCATGGACGTGGCCATGATCGATGTGCCCTGGAACGGCTTCACCCAGTCGAAGAAGGTCGCCGACCTAGCCGAAAGTTATGAGATCAACATCGCACCGCATAACTACTACAGCCATCTCTCGACGTTGATGAGCGCCCATTTGTGCGCCGTCGTGCCCAATGTGCGCATCATGGAGATCGACATCGACGATGTGCCATGGAAGGATGACATCGTCACTGAGCCGCTGGACCTCAAAGACGGTCACCTGCGGATTCCCTCGCGACCCGGCTGGGGAGCCGACCTGAACGAGAGGGAAATCGCCAAACACCCCTGGACGAAGTAAGGCATGGACAAATCCACCGCCGACACGGAGGTCGCCATGGAGACACGTCCGTTACAGGGTTCACCGCCATCGCATACCGCCCCGCGTGTGTTGCGTAAACCCCCGATCGCCGAGCTGCAACGCATTGCGCAGGCCTACGGTTTCGACCTCACGCCGGAGGAGGCAGCCGCCTTTCGAGATCTCATGGAGGCCACGCTGGCGTCCTACCGCCGCCTGGATCAATTCGTCGAGCCCACACTGCCGGTGAAGTATCCCAGGGATTGCGGCTATCGGCCGACGCCCGAGGAGAACCGTCTCAACGCTTGGTATTGGAAGTGCTCCATTAAGGGCGCGGCCAGCGGTAAACTCGCCGGCAAGAAGATCGCCGTCAAGGACAACGTCTGCGTCGCCGGCTTGCCCATGATGAATGGTGCGAACGTCCTGGAAGGATTTGTGCCATACGAGGATGCCAGCATTGTGACACGCATCCTGGACGCCGGCGGCGAGATCGTCGGCAAGGCCGTGTGTGAACATCTGTGCTTCTCGGGTGGCAGCCATACCTCCGATACCGGGCCGGTGTTGAACCCACACGATCACACGCGCTCGGCCGGCGGTTCTTCCAGCGGCAGTGCGGCTCTGGTGGTGGCCGGTGAGTGCGACATGGCGATCGGCGGCGACCAGGGTGGGTCGATCCGTATTCCCAGTTCGTATTGCGGCGCGTTTGGGCTCAAACCGACATACGGCTTGGTGCCGTATACCGGCGTCTTCCCCATCGAGCTCACCCTCGATCACGTTGGACCCATGGCACGATCGGCGGCGGATTGCGCCCTGCTCCTGGAGGTCATCGCCGGGACAGATGGCCTTGATCCGCGTCAGTCGGCGGTACGCACCGAGGCGTATACCCAGGCGCTGACCGGCGATGCCACTGGATTGCGGGTCGGCATCGTGCGCGAAGGCTTCGGCTGGCCGGGGGCTTCTGAGGCCGACGTCGATGCCATGGTGCGCGACGCGGCCCAGCGCTTGACCAAGGTAGGCGCCACCGTCAGCGATATCTCGATACCGCTGCATCGCGACGGCGTGCATATCTGGACCGGCGTCTGCATCGAAGGGGCCACCATGCTCATGGTCAATGGCAATGGCATGGGCACGAACTGGAAGGGGCACTACCTGACGCCGCTGCTCGATTTCTACGCCCGCAGCCGTCGCACCCGTGCCAATGATCTTTCCGAAACGGTGAAGCTGGTGGTCCTGCTAGGCCAGTACATGCAGGACAACTATCACGGACGATACTATGCCAAGGCGCAGAACCTCGCTCGCGTCCTCAGGGCGGCATACGACGAGGCGTTGCGCAGCGTCGATTTGCTGATTATGCCGACGACGCCGATGAAAGCCACCGTGATCCCGCCGGCCGATGCCAGCCGGGAGGAATATGTGGCTCGCGCGCTGGAGATGATTCCCAATACCAGCCCCTTCGATGTTACCGGCCATCCCGCCATGAACGTGCCGTGTGGCATGTCGGATGGGCTGCCGGTCGGCATGATGGTGGTGGGCCGACATGGGGAGGATGGTGCCGTGCTGCGAGCGGCGCATGCCTTTGAGCAGATCACGTGACGGTCGTGGGGGAGGAGTTCCCGAAGGGAAGAGCATGGATATCCTTCAAGCACACACCTTCAGAGCGGTAAGCTTTCCCTGGCGTCTGCATGCCGGCGTCGGGGCATTGGAGCATTTGGCGGACGAGGTGCGCCGTACTCGGGCCCAGCGAGCCTTCATCATCTGTGGCCGGACGGTCGCGCATAAGACCAACCTTCTGGACCGGGTCAAAGCACAGCTTGGATCATTGTTCGCAGGCATCTTCGACGCCATGGATAAGGATTCCAGCTGGCCAGCGGTGGAGCGGGCCACTGAGGCGGCGCGCGCCGCTGGCGCCGACCTGCTCATCGCCGTCGGAGGTGGCAGCGTCATCGTCGGGACGCGTGTCGTAGCTATTTTGCTGGGCGAGAAAGGTGATCCTTACAGCCTGATGACCCAATATCCGGAAGGGAAACCAGCCATCAGCCCCCGACTGATGGCGCCCAAACCGCCGATCATCAACGTCGTGACCACGCCAACCACGGCGATGAATCGCGCCGGCTCCGGCCTGAAGAATGAAAACCTCGATCACCGCATGGAATTTTACGATCCGAAGACTCGACCGGTGGCGTTGTTCTGGGATGCCGAGGCGCTGCTGACCGCGCCCGCCGAGCTGGTGCGCTCAACGGGCACCACGACTTTCTCGGGAAGCCTGCGCAACCTCGGTATTCCAGGTCTGAACCCGTTGGTAGAGGGCGATCGTCTCCATGCCTTCCGGCTGCTGCATCGGGCGCTGCCCCGGATCATGGCCGAACCCCAAAACGCCGGCCTGCGTATTGAGCTCTGCGCGGCCGCCTTCCTGGAGAATCGGGCCGCCGATGACGGCGCCGACCGTCGCCGCGAGCGCGACTTAACCTCCAGCCGGGCGTATGCCCTGGCCACGGCGTTACACATCCGCTATGATCATGTTTGGCAGGGAGAGGCCACTTCCGCGGTGATGCCGACCGTGACACGTCTTATCCCTCCCAGGGACCAGGAGACGGGTAGGCGCATCGCGGCAGCGTTGGGGGTGTGGCGAGAAGGGATGTCCCTCGATGACATGGCGGCGGCGACGGCGGATGCCCTGGAGGTCTTCTACCGCTCCATCGGTATGCCGACGCGGGTGCGCGACCTCGACATCCCCGAGGCGGATCTGCCGCTATTGGCCCGCGATACGCTCAAGAACTTCAACGCCAACCCTGGCGCGCGGCCCGAAGGGTATGTGGACGAGATGTTACGGTTATTGAAGGCAGCCTGGTAGAGTTACTTCTGCTCTGGAAGGGCGGGTCGTCGCCACGCCATGTGCAGAGGGGGTGGGGTCGATGAGAGCGAGTGGACGCAACGTGCTTTGCAAGAGCATTGGCATGGGCCTCACCATGGCTCTGCTGATGCTGGGGTGTGCGCGCCTGCAACATCCGGTGCTCTATCCGAATACCCCTCTGCAACAGGTTGGCCAGCAGCAGGCCGCGCAGGATATCGCCGTCTGCCGCGAAATGGCGGAAGCCCATGTCCAGAGTAGTGCCGGGCGAGAGATCGCCCGAGACACGGCCATCGGCGGGGTGGGAGGTGCGGCGGTCGGCGCTGTGGGCGGCGCGGTCGGCGGCAGTCCTGGCACAGGGGCGGCGGTTGGCGCCGCCACGGGGGCAACGGCGGGCTTGTTAAGTGGTCTTTTCAAGAAGACGCCTCCTAGTCCAGCCTACAAAGATTTCGTGGATCGTTGTTTACGCGAGCGCGGCTATGAGGTGGTCGGTTGGCAGTAGTGTGACACGCTGTCGTCCACCTCCCGCAGAAATGCTGCGGCGGCATCGGATCTCCGACAGCATAAGGCTATGCACTTTATTTGCCCCTCACCCCCGCCCTCTCCCGGAGGGAGAGGGAGAGTAGAGGTCCTGCTGGATTAGATATCGATTCTCTCGAAATAAGGGGGAAACCATGCCTGATCTCACATCGCTTGCGGCGTCCGTCGCCGCGCTCTTGAAGGAATCCCAGCAGACCGTTGCGGTGGCTGAATCCTCCGCGGGTGGCTTGATTTCCGCCGCGCTGGTAGCTGTCCCCGGCGCCTCCGCCTATTACCTAGGTGGCGGTGTCGTGTATACGCTGGCCTCCCGGCGCGGGATACTCAGGATATCAGAGGAAGCGATGGCCGGGATGCGGGCCAGCACCGAGCCGTATGCCCTGCTCAAAGCTCGCACCATTCGTGATCATCTCGGCGCCACCTGGGGCCTGGCGGAGACCGGTGCCAGCGGCCCGACAGGCAATCGCTACGGCGATGCCGCCGGCCACGCCTGCTTCGCCGTCAGCGGTCCGATTGAACGCACCCTCACCCTGGAGACGGGACAGGCCGACCGCGAAGCCAACATGTGGACCTTCGCCAAAGCGGCGCTGGATTTATTGGAAACCTGTATAAAAGACAGTCGATAGCTTCGACCCGCGCCAGCCTCACCGGCCATCGCCGAAGCCCGCTACGGAAGTTCACCGAATCGCTCACGATAGCGAGCGAGCTGGGCCTCAAGGGTCGTAGCTTGACGCTGTGCTTCGGCGGCCTGACGTTGGGCCTCGGCGGCCTGACGTTGGGCCTCGGCGGCTTGACGTTGGGCCTCGGCGGCTTGACGTTGGGCCTCGGCGGCCAACTCCTGGGGCGTCGGCAGTAAGGTGCCATCGAGCGTGGCCCAGCGCAACCACTGGGCTTCGACGTCCTGGTAGGTACCTTGCCAGCGTACCAGCGCCAGATTTAAACGGCGGCTGATCAGACGTCCCTGATTATCCTCTGGGAGCGGTTCATATCCCCCATCGCGCAAGGCAAAACCCGCCCACTCGCCGCTGAACGGGTCAAACCAGAAATATTCTGGGACCCGTAGACGGTCCTGGTAAATCTCCTTTTTTTCCCCTTTATCCAGTGCCGCCGTGCTCTCCGATATTAATTCGATCACCACATCGGGGCTCTTGCCTTCCTGCCAGACCACCCAACTCTTGCGTTCGCGTTTCGGCACATCGAATACGACGAAAAAGTCGGGCCCCCGAAAATCCCGATTCCGCACCTGATCCAGGCTGAAATAGACAAACATATTGCCGGCCACGTACACATCTTCGCGGTCTGCCCAAAAAAGACGCAGCGGATCGATGAGTAATTGCAGCTGTAACGCGTGACGTTGGCTCTCCATCGGCATCCCGTCATCGTAGGGGAGTTCATCTTCAGTCGGCGGCCATTCCACCCCAAGCGCCGCCAACTCGGCTTGCGTCATCTCCGCCATGGATCTTCACCTCATTGTGTACCGCGACCAGTCCGCCAAGGTTTAGCATGAGCGGGACTGATCGCTTCTCACCGTTACACGGCTTCGCTAAATGCACAGAAGCCCCTCCGAGCCAGCATACTATTTGCCACACCATCGGGCAAGCGCTGATCGTCTCCGAGGTGTGTATCGGCCTGTTGCGTGGCGCTGGGGCTCGCGTCTCGCGCCCTTTCCCTCTGGGAGAGGCCAGGGGTGAGGGTGGTCCACCCGCCTGAACACGCCCTGTTGCCACCATGCAACACGCTGACGCACACCCCCGGAACACCCCGGCTTGCGAGCGCTCAGCAGTTAGGGTAGACTCCCTGCCGGTGTTGAGTATGGCATTTCCTTCAGGGATGTAACGGGTAGGTGGCCGGCCTCAGGCAAAGGAGAGAGGCGATGGACGCACCGCTGGCACGACCCATCAGCGAGCTCAAGGACAGCTATGGGGTAGTGGTCGTCGGCTCGGGATATGGCGGGTCCATTGTCGCCGCCCGCCTCGCTGCGGGACGCTCATTATGTCTTCTGGAGCGGGGGCGAGAGTGGATGCCGGGTACGTTTCCGGACGAGCCCGAGGAGGTGGTGCGCGCCTGGCGCTCCGAGCTCAATCCGCTTGGGCTGTACGATTATCGTCTGTACAACGACGTCGATGTCCTGGTCGGCTGCGGCCTCGGCGGAACGTCGCTGATCAACGCCAATGTCGTCATCCAGCCTGATGACGAGGTGTTCAACCATCCGCGTTGGCCCGAGGAGATCCGTCACGACCGCGATAGCGGCGCGCTCAACGCGTATTTCGCTTTCGTACGCGACATGCTCAAGGTCGAGCGCTATCCCGACACTCACCCCCCCCTGCGCAAGATCGTTGCCCATCAACAGGCCACTCAGGCGCGTGGCGCCGCCTTCGCCAAGCTCGACGTGGCGGTGAATTTTACGCGGTTCGATAACCGCCCGAATGATGCCGGGATGCTCCAGCGCCTGTGCACGCTCTGCGGCGATTGCGTGAGTGGGTGCAATGTACGGGCGAAGAACACGCTGTATATGAACTATCTCCCCACCGCCTGGAAGGCCGGGGCGCAAATCTTCACGCAGGTGGAGGTGGATTATCTCGTCAAGGCGGCGGATGGCGGCTATTACGTGCACTATACGTATCGCCCCGGCGCTGGCCAGCCAGCCCGGTCGGGGGTCATCCTGGCCAGGGCGGTCGTGCTTGCCGGCGGCGTGCTGGGCTCAACGGAGCTTCTGCTGCGCTCGCGCGCCTACGGCTTGGCGCTGTCGGATGCCTTAGGGCACTACTTTTCCGGCAACGGCGACGTCTTGGCTATGGGCTACAACAACGATCAACAGACCGATATCTTGGGCTTCGGTCATTTTCAAGACGACCGATCCATCATCAGGGTGGGCCCCACGATTCTGTCGATGGCTGATTATCGCGCTAACCGTCCCCTTCCCGAACGCTTTATCATTGAGGAAGGGGCTATTCCGCGGGCCATTGTCGATATCGCACGGCAGAAGATCCCCCAGTTGAGCCGTCTGAAGGGACAGGACACGGATACCGGCGACGCCTTCGCGGAAACCCTCAGAGTCGCCCGTGATCTCGTGCGGTACGATCCCAAGGGGGCTTTAAATCATTCCATGCTCTATCTGGGGATGGGGCACGACGGTGCCGATGGCACGCTGATACTCGATCATCGAGGCCGGGTCCGCCTGCTATGGCGGAATGCTCTTGACCACCCGTTGGTCAGCACCCTCAATGCCGAGATGAAGGCCCATACCGCCGTGCTCGGTGGCACCTACATTACCAATCCACGCTGGGATGAGCATTTCGGCCGCAATCTCATCACTGTGCACCCCCTGGGAGGGTGCGGCATGGGCTCGGACGCCGATAGCGGTGTGGTGGACCATCGCGGCCGCGTGTTCGATCCATCTCAGGGCCCCACAGCCGTGCATGAAGGACTGTTCGTCGCCGACGGGGCGATCATCCCCACCGCCATTGGGGTCAATCCATTGTTGACCATTTCGGCCTTAGCCGAGCGCATCGCCGAATGGATCAAGCGCGATGCGCAATTGGATCTCACCCCCAAGACCTTCGATCGTATAACGTACGTGGAGATCCGTCCGACCATCGGCTTAGAGTTCACCGAAGAGATGAAGGGCCACGTCGCTCAAGGCGTTCAAGGCGAAACTGAAGCCGCGTTCCGCGACGGTGAGCGCCGGGGCCGTGATGCCGGCCAGACCCTGAACGTGTGGTTATGGATTTACATCGATGACCTGGAAGAGTTCGTCAACGACCGCGCCCATCAGGCTCTGGTCAAAGGCTATATCGATTATGCGGCTATCGGCGGCAAGCGCACCATCGAGCGGGGTTACTTCAATCTGTTCATCGTGGATCCAACGACGCATACCAAGCGCATGCATTACTCCTTGCAGTGCACCGGCCGGGATGGCAAGCCTTATCTCCTCGATGGCTATAAGGAGGTGCGCGACGACCGGGGCTGGGATGCCTGGGCCGACAATACCACCCTGTTCACCACCATCCACCAAGGGCAAACCTCGACCGATCCGGTGTTCAGCCGAGGTATCATCCACGTTCGGCTGTGGGACTTTGTCGAGCAACTGGCGTCGTTTCGCGTACACAATGCACCAACGTTGACCGCGAAAAAGCGCGCGCTCAGCCGATTTGGCGCCTTCTTTTTCGGCGAGCTTTGGGACACCTATGTGCGATATCGGCTCCCAGCATTGGAGGACGAAGCCACGTAACAAGGAGGATAAGATGGCGCGGATTGGCGTACGACTTCGCGAAGAACGGCTGACCATGAGGCAGTTAATCGATCTAGCCCGGCTGGCAGAGGTGCGTGGTTATGATAGCATCTGGGTGCCAGAAGGCTCTGGCAAAGAGGCCTTCACCCAGCTGACGGCCTATGCCCTGTCGACGCAACGCGTGCTGTTGGGCACCGGCATTGCGACCATTTTCACGCGCACGCCGTCGTTACTGGCGATGACGGCAGGGACGCTCGATCACATCTCCGGCCAGCGCGCCATTTTGGGCCTCGGCATCGGCCATCAACCGGGGATCGAACAGGGCCATGGCGTCGTCTTCGACAAACCGCTGCGGCGTATGCGCGAATACGTGGCCATCATTCGTGCCATCTTACGGGGCGATCCCATGCCGGAAAGCAGTCTATGCCCGGTCAAACGCTTTCGGTTGGAGTTCACTCCCGAACGGCCAACGCTGCCGATCTACATCGCCGCTCTGGGGCCGAGGATGTGCCAATTGGCCGGGGAAGTCGCCGACGGCGTGCTGATGAACTGGGCCACCACCGCATACGTCACCGAGGCCATCGCCAACGTGCGACGTGGCGCCGAACGAGCCGGGCGTCGGCCGCAGGACGTCGAGATCGCCTGTTATATCCGCGCCGCCGTCGGGCCTGACGCCAGCGCCGTCAGGCAGGCCCTAGCCCGTGAGACAGTGCGCTATATTTCGCTCGATTTCTACCGCCAGATGTTCAATCTGAGTGGTTTCGCCGAGGACACCGAGGCGGTGATGAAAGCCCTGCCCCAGGGGGTCGAGGCCGCCGCCGAGCGCATTTCCGAGCGCATGCTCCAGGCGGTCGCCATCAGCGGTGCCCCGGAGACATGTCGGAAGCGCATCGAGGAGTATCGAGCCCTCGGCGTGACGCATCCAGTGGTGGCGCCGGTCCCTGTCGGCCCCGACGTCTACGACTCCTGGGCGGCGGTAATTCAAACGTTCGCGAGATGAGGCTGAGGCCAATGTGCCATGGGCCGGATCTTACGCCTTAGACTTGTTCTCGACGAGGTGTAATGCCGCGTCCAACCCCAGGAAGTAGCCGTGCAAGCCAAAACCCATGATGACGCCGACGGCGGATGCGGCGGTGGCGTTCTGGTGCTCGCCGTGGCGATAGCGGGCGTAGTGGTTGGCGATATGCACTTCAACGTAGACTATGCGGTCGCGTACGCCGCGGATGGCATCGCGCAAGGCATAGCCGGAGAACGTGAAGCCGCCGGGATTCATGACGATGGCCTCGAAGCCCTGGTGATAGGCTTCATAGATTTTGTTGATCGCCTCGCCCTCGACGTTGGTATAGAAAATTTCGACCTCGAAACCTTTCTTGCGGGCATACTCCCTGATCTGCTGATCGAGCTCCGCGGCCGTCGTCCGACCGTAGATTTCGGGTTCGCGGATGCCTAGCCAGTTCATATTCGCGCCTTGCATGACCAGGATGCGGGCCATCATCTCTCCTTATCGGAATGATCAGGGCGACCGGCGTCAGTCGGTCGCGCAATTTTCTCGCTCACAGGGGCGATGGTTCGTGATATAGTCGTGGCTCGTCGACGTTGCAATTGGTGTGAAACTCGGTGCCGTTCATCTTTTCTGGAAGGAGGGCAGCATGCCGACGAAAGTCACCGTTGCCGCCAATGGTCCACTGCGCCTCGAAGGGGATTTTGAGGTGTATGATCCGAATGGGGGGAAATTCGAGTTTCCGGGGCGCGCCACCGTCTCGCTGTGTCGGTGCGGTAACAGTAACAACAAACCGTTATGCGATGGTTCCCACAGAAACGGCTTTCAGTCCGAAGTGAAAGCCAGAGTGGTGCCGCCACCACCCCCACCGACGACCTGATTGGAACGATCATCATCCTGTAAACGGCCTGCCGGACAAAACTCTCGTTCTTCTACAGACGCTTTCAGACGTCCGTGAAAGCCGTCAGGTGCTCGCGGGCAAATTGGTCGAAGGTCCGTGGCCGCTTGCCGGTCACGGCCTCGACCGCATCGGTGACCGTCGAGGCCTGGCCCGCGCTCAAGGCTTGGGCGAAATCCAGTTGTACCTCTACATGCCATGCGGGCATGCCCGATGCCAGAAGTCGCTGGCGCAGCCCTCCAAGGGATACATCCTGATAGGCTACCGGTTTGCCGACGAGCGTTGACAGCCTCGCAGCCACCTCCTGGTACGAAAGCGCCTCTGGTCCGGTCAAGACATAGGCTTTGCCTTCGTGGCCGCTTCCCGTCAGCGTGGCCACTGCCACCGCCGCAATATCGTGGATGTCGATCATCGCCACCTTGGCGTGCCGGAGGGCCCCGACGAACACACCGTCGGCCGCAATGGCCGGGGCAAAGCGCAAGATATTTTGCATGAAGAACAACGGCCGCAGATGAGTGAAGGGCAAGCCAGATTGCTCGAGGTGCTTCTCGATGGCAGCATGCCAGCGCCCACTGCGCACCGGGGAATCGAGGGCTGTGCCAAGCCCTGAGATCTTGACGACGTGAACGCGGCCGGCCCGTGTGGCGGCCTCGATGAAGTTGCCTTGAAGTTCGACTTGGCGCGGATCAAGCGGCGATATCAGGAGCGCGCGCGTCACGCCGTGCAGGGCAGCGTCAAGGGTATCAGGGCGCGCTAAGTCGCCGACCACCGGCTCAACTCCCGGATGTGCGATGGCGGCGGCCCGCTCAGGGGTCCGCACCAGGGCTCGTACAGGAATGCCACGCGCGCTGAGTTGGTGCACCGTGGCGCTGCCAATCCTACCTGTCGCTCCGACAATCAGAATCATCGATGCTCCAGCCCCCTGAAAACCCCGCCAATCACCTCGGATGACCAGTTCTCAGCGCTCATGATCGCCGGGGCTTCCCATCTAGCCATCCTTCCATACCTGGTTACCTCCATTGAGATCAGCGCTTCTGAGGACCGTAGGAGCAGAAGGACCCTCAACAAGATCATGACCGTATGGATTCCTGAGCGGGTCACACAGCGACATGAACGGCGGCGGTAAAGCGCACATGCCTGGGGAAACTAGATGCCAGCAGTCTCGCTGGCCATTCCCCGTTCCCGCAACTATATCAAAAGCTTCCGTCAGGGACAACACTCCCCCTGCGCTGACGGCAGGCTGGCTAGGGATTTGGCCCTATTGTCTCCCTGTTGTTTTCGGCGCGGCGACCGGGCGCGGATCTATTGACCCCTCGGGAAAAGCTGCTATGATGTGGTCGACTTTCCAGATAATACCTCATCATCCATTGCCTTCGACAGCAAGAGGAGTATAGCTGCATCATGGATGCCCACAGTGCGATTCTGATCGTCGCTGCCAGTGAGCGGGATGCCAATCTATATTATGCTACCCGCTTTTTGGCGCCCGACGCCTTCGTCTTTTTCCAAACCGCCACGCAAAAGGTCATGCTGATGAGCGATCTCGAACTCGATCGCGCCAAGGCGCAGGCCACCGTCGACGTGGTGCTGTCCTATTCCGCCTATGAGAAACAGCTCAAAGATCGCGGCATGACCGAACCCAAGGGGGTCGATATCATCACCGCCGTCTTGCAGGAATTCGGTATTACCGACCTCATCGTGCCTACCAACTTCGGCATCGAATTGGCCGATGGGCTGCGCGAGCGCGGCTTTCGCCTCAGCACCCGCAAAGAGCCGTTCTATCCGGAACGGGCCATTAAATCCGCCGAGGAAGTCCAATACATCGCGCAAACAATGCGCGCCACCGAGGAGGCGTTGGGCCACGCCATCGAGGTCATCCGAGCTGCGGACATCTACAAAGGTCAACTGTACTACGATGGCAAACCGTTGACCTCGGAGTCCATTAAAAAACTCATCAACGTCAAGCTGATGGAGCACGACTGCGTCGCGCAACATACCATCGTGGCCTGCGGCGACGACGCTTGTGACCCACATAACGAAGGCAGCGGCCCCTTCCGCGCCCATGAAGCCATCGTCATGGACGTCTTCCCGAAGTCTTCGCAAACGGGCTATTACGCTGACATCACCCGCACCGTTGTGAAGGGCAAACCATCGGACGCCCTACGTCGGGTCTACGATACCGTGCGAGAAGGCCAGGAGATGGGCCTACAGATGGTGAAGGCTGGGGCATCGGGGAAAGCGATCCATTCGGCGATTCAGGAGCTATTCGAGCGCGCCGGCTACCAAACCGGCGTAATCAATGAGCGCATGCAGGGATTTTTCCACGGTACTGGCCACGGGGTGGGGCTGGAAATCCACGAACCGCCGCGGATCAGCCGCCTGGAGGACACGTTACAGTCCGGCCATGTGGTGACGGTGGAGCCGGGACTGTATTACCTTGGCATCGGCGGCGTGCGTATCGAAGATACCGTGCTAGTGACCGACCATGGCTGTGAGAATCTCACCACCTTCCCCAAATTCTTCGAAGTATAAAGACGATGAGCGGAGCTGCGAGCGGTAGGAACAGTTCGTCATAGGAGTTACGGTGTATACGGCTGTCCTACCTCTCGCTGGCACTGGCCCGAGAGCAGCCCGCTGAAGCTAGCATGTGCCCTCCATCATTGCCGAGACTTCGACGCGCGCATCGTTGTAGCATGCCCCCTCACACAGATCGGCGTAGTGCGCTGGCGCCAGAGCTGAGACCGTTTGTTGGTTATCGCTGGTGCGCAACCAGGCGCCTTTCAGGGAACAGACCACGCCCTGCGGTACATCGTCAGTCACACGCAGCCGCAGATGCACTTCGCCCAAATCATTCCACACCCGCACCAGCATGCCATCCCGGAGATGGCGCGCCACTGCGTCCTCAGGATGCATCTCCAGCCACACCTCGTCGCTATACCGTAAGCCGCCAAAGGTCGAGGTCGTGCGCTTATCCGACCCCGGGGAGATCAGTGCCAGAGGGTAGCGAGATGCCACCGGCCGAAACGTCGGCAAGGGGGCGCCATAGGCCTTTTCCAGATGCGATGAGAGCAGCTCGATCTTGCCGCTCGGCGTCTTGGGAAAGGTGGTCTTGAAAAGGATGGCATCGCCGCCGTTGAATTGCATCGATAGGGCGCGGTCGAGTGGCAACTGGCTGGGTCGAATGCCCTGCAAACGGGGATCGTCGAGGGCTAGGGCTTCATCCATTAACTCGGCGTCGCTGGCCTGCAGGGCTGGTTCGGTAAAACCGAAGCGTCGCGCTAAGCGGCGGAAGATCTCCGTGTTCGGCAGCGATTCTCCGACCGCTGGGATGACGGGCTCAGCGCGCTGCAGGAAGTGGTGGCCATAGGCGGGATAAAGATCCGGGTATTCAAAGTGCGAACAGGCCGGCAGCACGACATCGGCATACCGCACTGAATCCGTGCGCACGATGTCACACACCACCGTGAACAGATCCTGCCGCAGCAAGCCTCGCTTCATGGTGTTCTGATCCGGGTGCACGATCACCGGATTGTGATTGTAGATGAACAGGCCCTTGATGGGCGGACGTAATTGGCCATTAAGGAGGTCCCGGCCCACGGTGACGATATTCACCGTACGGATTTCCGGCTGCACGAATTCTTCCCCTTGCAGACGTGCCGGGGTCTTCGGAAACGAAGCGCTAGCTCCCTGCAAGAGCCCTCCCCCTAACACCCCGAACTTGCCGGCCAGAGCCGGCAGGGCGAAAACAGCGCGCAAGCCACTGCCGCCGTTTTGATTGCGCTCCGGGCCATTACCGGGACAGATCACCGCTGGGGAGATGGCCTGATACATCTCCGCCAGTTGGCGGATCTGATCGGCGCCTACGCCGCAGACCTCGGCCGCTTTCTCGGGAGTCCATGGGCGAGCGCGTTCGAGAAAGGCCTCGGCCCCCAGCACGTGTTGGTCGATAAAGCCACGATCGAGGCCACCGCTGCGCTCCAGCTCAGCCGCTAAGGCCCAAGCTAGGACGACATCAGTGCCCGGTGTCAGGGCCAAATGCATGTCGGCCTGGCGGGTGATCTGGATGCGGCGCGGATCGACCACCACCAGCTTGGCGCCCTGTTTGCGCGCCTGGTTGATGATGGGTACCAGGTGGAGCTGTGACACCGTGACGTTGTTCCCCCACAGGATGATCAATCGGGCATGGGCCACGTGCTCCGGCCGCATCAGGGGTACTGCTCCGAAGGTACCAAAGAAGGCCTGCTCCTTGACCCCGCCGCACAGGGGCCGGCGTGACAGCCGCGAAGCCCCCAGCCTATGGAAAAACCGCAAATCCATCGAGCCGCCGGCCAGGAACCCATGTGGACCACCGTAATTGAGCGGCAAGATCGCCTGGGGACCGTACTCCCGGCTGATGGTGGTGAAGCGGTCGTAGATGAGCTCGAGGGCCTGATCCCAGGAAATGCGCCTGAACTCCCCCTCACCCTTCGGGCCGACGCGCTGCATAGGATAGAGCAGGCGGTCGGGGCCATGCACGAATTCAGGATAATGGCTCACCTTGCCGCAAATGGTGCCCTGGGTAAGCGGATTCACGTGCGAGCCACGGACCTTGGTGATTTTTTTCCCCTCAACTGTAACGGTCAGACTACAGGTATCCGGACAATCAAGGGGGCATACACTCGGAAGCAGCTGAGTCATGCGTCTACTCTCCTCTGAGCCAACACGCTGTTGGGCGCTCCGGTTGCGAGATCATCAAGCCGTGAGCTTTTTCAGAAGTGTCACCATCGTACCGCACTATGCGATCCTGAAGAATTCCGCCCCGACGCGGTGCCGCTCGACATCGGTCCCGCCAAGGTGAATGGCTACGATGCTGCGCCCCAGATACGGCAGCAGGCATGGGGGAGGGAAACGCTGTTGTTGCCGTCACTGGTTGGGGCCAGGAGGGGTATAGGCACCGCTCAAAGGAAGCCGGCTTTGATCATCATTTGGTCAAACCGGTGCCCCCTTCTGTCCTGTTGCCAGTACTGACTTCGCTGTCCCGCATCAATCGTTGAGCCGGTGGCCCTCAAAGGCTTGGATTCTCGCTTTCAGCTCGACAGGGAGGGGTACCGACGTATTGCGTGCCACATCCACGTGCACTAACACCGTGTAGCCCTCGGCCATCGGCGTGTTGGTGCTGTCATTGACCGCGACGTATTCCACGCGGAAGCTGGAGCGTCCGAGGTTGGCCACGCGGGTGTGTACCGAGACCAGGTCGTAAAAAGCAGCAGGGGCTCTGTAGGTGCAGTGGGCTTCGACGACGACGCAGTCATGCTCGATGCGGCGAATATCCTCTGCGGACAATCCCAGGCGCTCCCAGTAGGCAAAGCGGCCGCGATCAAAAAAGAGAAAATAATTTGCGAAAAACACCCGCCCCTGGCCGTCGGTGTCGCCATATTCCACGCGAAAAGTCGTTGACACCGGGTAGTCGTGCAAGGTCAGCCTCGTCTAGGCTCGGGTGATCTCATACAGCGGCAACAAAGCGGCGAATGCATCCAGCACCTGCTGTTCGCTCAGGTTGACGGCGCGATCCACCGGCCACCCGAAACCGACGTCGAGACCACCAGTCTTCTTGGCTAAAGTCTCGGCGACGCTCTTCCAAAACTCCGCCGTGGGTTTGATCGACTCTGGCACCCCTTGGTAGTCCCAGCGATCGTACCGAGCCAGCTTTTGTTTGGCAAAGACCTTGGCCAGCGCCGAGGCCCGATCCATGAAGAGCTTTGCCATGTGTGAGCGGTTTTCCGCTTCATCTTTGACGACGATGCGCGTGTGGAGTCCGCCACGACTCGCCACCAGGCCGAAATACCCGAACTTTTTGTAACCTCGTGCCGATGGCCCAAACGCCACCCAGGTCTCGGGCGGGGGATTCACTGTCCGGCGAGCATGTTTCGCGACATGGGGGTAGACCTCGCTGCGCACCAGTTCATTGAGGGAGGGCTGCAACTGCGCGCCGAGCGCCGTCAATTTCGGCCGCACCTGCTCTTTGATGGCCTGCATCCGCTCCGGAAACGTGGGAATGCCAAACACCTCGAAATCTTTTTCGGTGAATCTGATGGTTGCCATACCCACTCCTCTCCATGGATCTCGCCTGTACGGTGAACGCGCTGCGATCGACGCTCTACTCCTGCTTCCAGCTGCGCCGAGTGCTAAAGAAGGGCATGCTCCGACAGGGTCAGCATCCGCACCTTGGCTTCGCCCTCCTCGGCAAAGGTCACGCGCCGCGATTTCGGGAGCACGACGCCCTGGACCTCGACATAGTCGTCCGCAAAACTTTCCACCTGGGTGAGGCGACCAGTATCGGGTGCGAAGTAGTAGACGGTAAAACGCGTCGTCAGAATCTTGCCATCGCGGGTCGTCATGGTGTCTTCGATGTTGATGGTGAACTTCACGCGCTCCGTCGTGCGCTGGATCTGGCAAATCCGATCATCTCGCACGCGATACCGTGAATTCATGCCGTCGCCATAGATATTTACCAGCCACCCCAATGGGTGGGCATCCTGTGGGCCCAGCGTCAAGACGTACTTGCCGTCGGCTTGGTCGAAGGAGCGATAAGCCCGATGCCCCGCCAGCATGGCAAGTTGTTGTTGCGCCCACTGCTGTAGGCCGGCCTCGGGCAACGACACCTCGACGGTTCGTGGCATCGTCACCCGCGCGGCTCCCCAGTGTTCGGTGCCGTTATCGTTACACAGCAGCGAGGCGCGAAATCCGACGAAATCGGCCGACCAGCGCGCAGTTTTCTCGAAGGCTTGGCGGAGCAAGTCGCGCGCATTCGAATCATCTTGGACGTCAATGACCTGTGCGACCTGACGTGTATATGTCTCCATGCCACCTATCCTTCATAGCTCGATGAACGGCCACCCATAGCGCCATCCAGAGCGATTTATTTAATGCGGTAGCGGGCAACTGCCGGGTTAACCACCGGTGGCTTGCCCTCCTCGTACACATAAAACCCCTTGCCATTCTTCATGCCATAGCAGCCGGCTTGCACCAAACGTTTCAGCAGTGGTGCTGGCTTATACGCTGCGCCCAATTCAGCCTCCAAAACCTCAGCCACGGCCAAAGCGGTATCCAGTCCGACATAATCCAGCGTGCTCAGCGGCCCCATCTTATGCCCCAAGCAGAGCGTGGTTTTGTCGGCATCCTCGACGCTCATGATGCCTTCCTCGATGACCTTCACCGCCTCGTTCAGGTAGGGAACGAACATGCGGTTGATCCCGAAGCCCGCTTTGTCCTCGGCGGGAATCGGCACTTTGCCGAGTTCTTGGGCGAACGCCGTGCACACGCGAGCGGTATCGTCGGAGGTCAGGAGGCCACGGATGACCTCGACCCCAGGTTGAATGGGGACAGGGTTCATGAAATGCAATCCCATGAATTTTTCCGGCAGGGAATAATTCGCGGCCAAATGCGTGATGGAGATCGATGACGTGTTAGAGGCCAGGAGTTGGCGATAGCCCAGGCGCACGAGTTCCTGATAGAGATTGGCCTTGACGGCGTAATTCTCCGTCACGGCTTCGATGATGATCTCGCAGTCGAGCAACCGTTTCAGATCTGACGTGCCCTGGAGTTTCTCCAAAGTGGCGCGGCGCTGCTCGGACGACATGCCGCGTTGGCCCTTCGAGCGCTCGTAGGAAGCGACCAGCTTGGACAGGCTGTCCTCGATGCGGGCCATGCCCCGTTTGACGACCTCCTCAGAGGTATCGGTGACGATGGTATCGAAGCCACACGTAGCGGCGACTTGGGCGATACCGCTGCCCATGAGTCCGATCCCCACCACGCCTACTTTTTGTATACCTGACGCCCCCATGGCTGCTCCTTTCAATGCCGTCAGGGATGGCGAACGATGGTATGCTGCTGCCTTCTTGGCTTTTGCGCGGGACGCGACGCTCGAAGGCGTCGATGGCGCTATCGTTCGGTCGTGGGTCGATCCCGATCTTAACAAGAGCGCCGCTTGCTGTAAAGCGTCGGTCACACCTTCATGGTGAAAGCCGTGATGAACACCACGATGATGCCCACTAGCAAGACAGCGGCGTTCACGGCAAATGAGCGGCCATGCAGCCGGCCGAATTCCACACGGAGCGGATCCGTTGGCGCCAAGCTTTCGAATGAGGTGACTTGCGCCTTGACCGCTTGGATTTTGGGTTGGAGGATAAAGGCTGAATAGAGCACGGCGATGAGCATCACGCCCAGCAGGAGGACGCGGACGACCAGCAGACGACTCCAGCTCGTACGCATGCCCAAGGCGATCGACGTCATTAGGGCGATGACACCACAGGCAAGGCCTTGCCAATAATACTTCGGAAAGATGTCAGCGACCACGTTGCCGGCCGCTTCCCGGGGCAACACCTTGAAGATGCTGGGAGCGGCGATAAAGGTGAAGAACGTCATGCCTCCGATCCACAGCGTCAAGGCTGCTAAATAGACAAATCTTAACACAACAGTCAGCATAGGCTTGATCCTATCGGTCCACTTGCCGAATCGTGGCGATGCTACATGCGGTGTACCACCGCGTGCAGCGGCTCCACCACACCTGTCAGCCCATTGTAACACCGCGGCAGACAGCCGGCAACGCGCGCGCATCGCCTCGTAGGTGACTGGCCCGCTATTGCGCCGGGTGTAACAGACTCTTGCGTATTTTCTCGATGATGTCTAACGTCACCTGCAGCGAATAGAGCTCATCCTCAGGTGACACCATACGCGGCGCTTGACGTGTGACGCAATCCAAGAGATGGCGGATTTCCAGCTTGAGGGGGTTGTCTTTATGCACGAAGATCCGTTCGATCAAGGCCTCTTGCTTGTAGCGGAGTTCACCGCGACCGAGACGGTGTTCCGAAGCCCCCTGGCGATAGATGCGGATATCTTGATCGGTGTAATTGAGCAGCACATATTCATCGCGTTGTGTGATCGCTAGGGTGCGGATCTTCTCCTGCGTCGCGCGGCTGGCGGTGATGGTGGCGAGGCAACCATTTTGAAACCAGAGTTGGACGTTGGCCACGTCCTCGACGTCGGAGAACACCGCGCTGCCCGCCGCGCTCATATGTTGCACCCGCGAGCCCACAAGGTTCAGGACGATGTCGAGGTCGTGAATCATCAAATCGAGCACGACGCCATCTTCTTGGACTCGGGCTTGAAAAGGGCCCATACGGCGACATTCGATGAGGATCGGATCGTGGACGATGTTGCGCAGCTCCTGCACTGCCCCGTTGAAACGTTCGACATGTCCCACATGCAGCATCACCCCACGCTGGTCGGCGACCTCGAAGAGCTCCTGGGCTTCCGCCAGCGTGGGAGCGATCGGTTTCTCGATCAAGACGTGCACGCCAGCCTCAAGGAATTGTCGCGCGATCTCGTAATGAAACACTGTCGGGACGGCGATGCTGACCACATCGACCTCTCCCAACAACTCATGATAATCGGTGAAGGCCGCGGTGTTGTATGTCTCTGCAAGGTGTTGAATTCTGTCCGGAGCGACGTCGACAATACCGACCAATTCGACCTGAGGTAACTCGGCCAGGACGCCGACATGGTATCGACCCATCTGCCCGACGCCGACCACGCCCGCCCGGATGGGACGGTTTTTCTTCCGCATGAACCGCACAGTGCCCCCCTTTTCTCTCGCGCTGCTGGGCGTCGCAAGTTCCCCCGCTCACCGCTCTGCACTCTGCACTGCCGCCACTCCCGCTACCGATTGCCACAGGCGTACTGGGTCAGCACCCTGCCTGGCTTCGCCTTGCTACTCGTATCTGAGCGCCTGAATCGGCTCGAGTTGGGCCGCTTTCCGCGCTGGGTAGAGGCCGAAAAAAATCCCCACCGCTCCCGAGAACAGAAAGGCTAGCGCCACGGCGTTCCAAGAGAGCAACGACGGCCATTGCGCCATGGTGCTGATGAGTTTCGAGCCGCCGATGCCGAGAACGATGCCCACGATTCCGCCGCTGAGGCTGAGCAACATCGCTTCGATCAAAAACTGCCACAAAATATCGCGCCGCTTCGCCCCGACCGCCATCCGGATGCCAATCTCGCGGGTGCGTTCGGTGACCGAGACCAGCATGATGTTCATGATGCCGATCCCGCCCACCAGCAGGGAAATCGAGGCGATGCTGCCCAACAACAGCGTCATGACTTGGGAACTTTCTTCTTCGGCGGTGGCCACATCGGCCAACGGACGGATGGAGAAATCATTTTCTTGCCAGGGCAGCAAGCGATGGCGTTGCCGCAGCAGCGCCGTGATCTGCTCTATGGCCTCGCCCATCATGTCGCTGCTGGCGGCCGAGGCGAGAATGGAGTGGATATAGGTGATGCCGATGATACGCTTTTGTGCCGTCGTGTAGGGGACGAAGATGACGTCATCCTGGTCCTGCCCCATCAACGATTGGCCTTTGGGCGCCAGCACGCCCACGACGCGGAAGGGCATGTTGTGAATTTGGATCACCTGCCCCACCGGATCCATGCCGCCAAACAGCATCTCCACCACGGTTTCGCCGAGCACGGCGACCTTGCCAGCCGCGTCGACATCCTGCTCCGTGAACCAACCGCCGGAGACAAGGGGCCACTCGCGGAGGGTAGGGTAGGCGATACCCGTGCCGTGGATATTGGTCGCCCAATTCTGGTTGGCATAGACTACCTGTCTGACCGTTCGCACATGCGGCGTCACCAACGCCACCGCTGGACACTCCTGTTCGATGGCTTTGACGTCCGCCGCTCGCAAGGTGGCGCGTCCACCCCAACCGATGCGCACGCCGCTTTGCGTGATTGATCCCGGTAACACGATCAATGAATTGGCGCCCAGACTGGCGATTTTAGCGCGAATTGAGGCGTGTGCACCCTGTCCGATGGCCACCATCGCGATCACCGCTCCGACGCCGATGATCACCCCCAACATCGTCAGCGCTGATCGCATCTTATTGCGTCCAAGGGCACGATGGGCGATGCGGATCGCCATAGAGAACCGTGTCAATGACCACCCCATCCTTCCACAAAGGCTCACGTCAGCGGGCGCTCAAAAACGCCAGTTCGGGGGACGCGGCGCCGCTGACGGTCGCGATCCGGAGCCGCGCGGTCCCGCGCTGTCCTGCAATCCAACGATGAGCTCTTGCCCCTCGTGGACTGCATCGCCGACGAGTTCGGTGTACTGATCATCGCTGATCCCCAAGTGCACGGCAACGGGACGTGGGAACCCTTCCGGTGTGAGCACCCACACCTTGGGCATGCTCTGCCATCGTCGCCCCTGTCCATCCGAGGTTGCAACCGCACCGTCTCGTGCGCTGGCTTGTTGGCGCTCACGCCAGTAGCGCCCGATTTCCTCGCGCTCCTGTTCCGTCAGCCGGGGCTGGAAGCGCAGCGCAGCCTTGGGGATTTTCAGGACATTCTGCTGGTGAGCCACCAGGATCGACACAGTGGCGGTCATCCCCGGCCGAAGTTTGAGCTCTGGGTTGTCGACGGCGATGACGGTATTATAGTTGACGACGTTTTGCACGATAATCGGCGACTGGCGGATTTCGCGGACGATGCCCCGAAACACCTGGCCCGGAAAAGCATCGACAGTAAAGCTGGCGGATTGACCGACAGCGACATTGCCGATATCTGCCTCGCTGACGTTGGTATCGACTTGCATCTTGGTCAGATCCTGAGCGATGGTGAACAGAGTCGGGGCTTGTAAACTGGCTGCTACCGTCTGCCCGACGGCAACATCACGCGAAATGACCATGCCGTCGATGGGGGAACGGATGATAGTGCGATCCAGATCGACCTGGGCCTGCTCTAGGGAGGCCTGGGCCTGGTTTACCTGAGCCCGAGCCTTCTCGACTTGGGCTCGAGCGCTGAGGAGTTGCGCCCGTGCCGAGCGCAGCTTCGCCTCAGCCGCCTCCAGTTGCGCCCGAGCGGCGTTCCGCTGGGCGACCGTTGAATCGTACGTCGTTTGCGCGGTGTCGAGTTCGCTGCGGGAGATCAGTTGTCGGGCGAACAAGGCTTGATGGCGCTCGAGATCGCGTTTGGTCTCGGTGATTTGGACCTCTATACGTTCGAGGTTGGCCTGCTGATTGGCGACTTCCGCACGGGCACTCTCAATCGAGGCGCTGACGTTATGCACGTTGGCCTGGGAGTTTTTCAGATCGGCACGCGCGTTTTCCAGATTGGCCTCGGCCTGAGAGACCTTCGCGCGGAAACTCGCCTGATCCAGTTGAGCGACGATCTGTCCCTCGCGCACGACAGTGTTGTAGTCGGCGAAGAGTTTTTCGATGGTACCCGACACCTGCGTGCCGACTTGCACCATGGTGACGGGATTGAGGGTGCCGGTCGCCGAGACGTAGGCGGCGAGATCTCCTCGTTCGACCGTCGCCAGGCGATATTTCGCGCCGTTTGGTTGCCCCCAGAAATAGCCGATGCTGCCCCACCCCGCCGTCCCCAACAGGGCTAGAATACCTAGGATGAGCAGGGCTTTCCAGCGTTTTGACACGTCGGGCTCACTCCAATAAGCCGATTGCCTTCCGTAACTGTGCCTCAGCGAGTTTGAAGGTGATAATGGCTTGTATATTCTGACTTTCTGCTTGTGTCAAGGCAAGTTGCGCATCGGTGACGTCGATCAACGGTCCGACGCCCACCTCATAGCGTCCTTGGGCCAACTCCAAGTTTTCGCGCGCCTCTTGCACTAACACTTCGGAAGTCTGAATCGCCTCGCGGGCGTTTACCAGGGTCGCGTAACTCTGCTGAATCTCCAGCACGATGTTCTGCCTAGTGATCTCTTCGCTGGCTTGGGCGCTCGCCAATTCAGCGGCCACCTCTTCGAGCTGCGAGAAGCGCGGCGGGTTCAGTACCGGGACTGTCAGCGTCACACCTCCCAGCCAATTTGGCGCTAAGGGATAATCCTGGCCCCGGTAACTCCAGTTGGCCGTGGCACCAAGTGTGGGCAAGAATTCGCGTTTGGCTACGGCCAAGCTCGCTTCCGCCGAACGAATGCGCGCTTGGTCAGCGCGTAACTCTGTGCGATTCTGCATGGCCGTGCGAATATACTCCTCCAGCGTCCCAATGATCGGCGGGATTTCTAAGTCCTCTCTGAGGCGATACGGTGGGTGATCGGGAACGCCGATGGCGTTGTTCAGGGTGGCCAACGTCGTTGTCGCTTGATTGCGCGCCTGAACCAAGGCCAGCTCGGCGTTCGCCAGATCGACTTGGGCCCGCGTGACATCGATCCTGGGGCGAGTTCCCACTTCGAAGAAGCCCCGTGCACGGTTCAGATTTTGGATGTTGCGTTCGACGGCTTCTTGGTTCACCCGGACGAGACGCAACGCCAAAATATGGTTGTAATAGGCTTGCTGGACGTTGAGGACCACATTCTGGCGGGTGGTGGAGAGGTCGAGGCTGGCAGCCTCTAAGCTTTCACGTGCAGCTTCTACACGGCCCTCGCGTCGGAATGAGTCGAAGATGTTCTGGCTGAGGCTAGCGGTAAGATTATTGTTGTTCACCGAGATGTCGGTCACTCTCCGGGGAACGGCGGTACCCGTGGCCGCGCTGATGCCTTGTGCGATGTTATTGGTGGCCCGATTGTAGCTATACGTCACATTGAGTAACGGGAAGTAGTCTGATCGGGCAATGCCGAAACGCGCTTGCGCGGCATTCCGTGCCGCCTGCGCGGCAAATATGGTCGGATTGTTTTCTAGGGCAATGTCGATTAATTGATCCAGAGACATTTCCGGACGATCGTTGGCTGGCGACGTTGTCGGTGCCACAGCGGGTGCAACAGTCTTTGGTGGGGGTAGTTCGGGACGCGGCTGCAGGCCCGCAGCCTGGGCGACGGTGGGAAGCGACGGCTCAGGGCGCCGCGTCCGGATGGAGGGCGGCGCGTCATCTTTGCTCATGGACTGCCAGGAAGCACATCCGCTACCAACGACCACAAGCAGGCCTATCCAGAGGCTCGCAACCAACCGCATCATCGTGTGCCGCATCCGCGTGGATCTCCTCTCGCCCCGATCATTCATGCCTCACGTGGTAGAACCGTCTGTCTTCATTACGGCACCACGCGAGCGATCGCTGTGCCATCCTTTCGCCGGGCAGCAGCGCATCTCTTAGCAACCCGATAAGGATGGAGAAATTTGCGACCGGCTTCAAGCTCATTTTTTTGATGGTCGTGAAGATCGGGACGGCGACGACGCATTGAGGGCGGTAGGCGCCATCTCCACAATGCTGGTCGCTACAGATAGGCTAAGAGACGGCCACAGGTGATGACCCCCAGCCAGAGCGCCAGCGAGAGACCGCCAGCGACTTTTGCTGAAAGCGGTGCGACAACCTCCTGATTCCATGCGCCAATGGATTTGAAAGGGCCGACATGGAACAGCCAGGCGTTCAGCCCCGCAGCCCCGATCAAGCCCAACTTGAGCTGAAAAGCGGGATTGGTCGCCATTTCGGTGGCGTGAGCGATGAACATCAGGATGCCGGACGGCACCACAAGAATGAGGCTGAGTCGAGACCAGCACAGATGGTGGCGGGCCATATCTATGACTGGCACCCGCCGGGACCACCCGAGCAAGCGTAAATCGAACATCGCCGCTGCGCCCACGAGGATGACGAAGCCGACGATGTGAACGATTTCCACGATGGGATAGAGCCAGAGCCATTGCCGCATGGCGATGGCGAGGCCGCTGGTTTCAAGCCATACCAACCAGGCCGGTCCGACTGCGTCATGCATCAGCGTAACTCCACCGTCTTGCCGTCGATGCTGATGCGCTCGGCACGCATCTCCAGGGGATCACTGCGACTGGGGTAGCCCACAACCGTCGCCGTCGTGCCCTCGGCGAGCATATCGCGGCGAATGCCTCGGCGTTCCATGCGTGAGGGTGGCGCGAGGACGACCGCCCAGACTTTGCCAGGGGCCTCCAGTTTGATGTAGGCATGCGGGTGCTCGTATCCAGACTCTCGGATCACGCCCGTCAGATTCAGCACTTGACCGCTATCGTAGCCGCTCCATCCATGATGGGCCAACACTGTGCTGGCGGCCGCCAACAGCACGACAACGACGCCGGCAAGCATCGCTCTGATCATTATTGAATCCCTCCTCGTCGACTGAGAAAACCCATTCTCTCTCGAAACTCGGACCAGTGAGACAGCAGTTCGAGGGTAGTGCTCGTGGTGATCGCCCCCGTGGGATAGCGCCCTCCTCCGGTATTATGACATGGGTGAATCGTCGGAGTTCCCTCGACCATTAGCGGCCGATCGACATCGGCAAGGCGATAGGTCTGGTATGCATTAGCGATCAAGGGGGGCGTGTTGGGGCATCGGCGGAGGATTCAAGCGGTGGATACCGCGCCCGGACTTAACGGGCAACGGCAAACGTGCCGGAAAGTGGCTCAACTCTGGTAACGTGCCAGCTTGCGGTACAGCGTCGACAGGTTGATGCCGAGAATGTGCGCGGCCCTGGCCTTGTCGCCCTCCACCTTCTGCAGCACCTTTTTGATGTGCTGCTCTTCCAAGGCGTCGAGGGTCAGCTCGTGTTCTTCGGGGTCGCGAATGGCGATCTTGACCTGGGTCAACTTCTCGGGCAGATCTGCGATATCGATGGTATCGCCTTCGCACAAGGCTACCGTGCGCTCGATCATGTTCTCCAACTCGCGAACATTGCCGGGCCACGTGTAATTGATCAGCGTCTGCATCGCTTGCCGTGTCATCTTGACCGAAGGTTTGCCAAGACGCTGACCATGTTTCGCCAGAAAATGCTGCACCAGCAGGGGGAGGTCTTCCTTGCGCTCCCGCAGGGGAGGGAGGTGGACGGTGATGACGTTGATGCGATAGAAGAGATCTTCGCGAAATGTCCGATTTTTCACGGCCTCTTCGAGATTTTTGTTGGTGGCGGCGATGAGGCGGACATCGAATTTCAGCGGCTCGCGGCCGCCCACCGGGATGACCTCGCGCTCCTGGATGGCCCGCAGCAGTTTCACCTGGAGCCCCGGTGACACTTCGTTCAGCTCATCGAGGAAAAGCGTGCCTCGATCGGCTTTACGAAAAAACCCTTCTTTGTTCGCTGTCGCACCGGTGAACGCCCCTTTGACGTGGCCGAACAACTCGCTCTCCAGGAGGCTTTCCGTCAATGCTCCGCAGTTAACCGCCACAAAGGGCCTCTCGGCTCGGTCGGAATTGTAGTGAATGGCGCGGGCGACCAACTCCTTGCCGGTTCCCGTTTCGCCGAAAATGAGCACATTGCTGGAGATCGACGCCACTTTCTCGATGAGGCGGTAGACCTTCTGCATAGCCTCACTACTGCCGACGATGTTCTCAAAGCGATAGCGTTCGCGAAGCTCGCGCTTGAGGTGAAGGTTCTCCCGAGACAGGTGGCGTTGGTCGAGGGCACGCCGCAGCATGACGCGAATTTCTTCGTTAATGAACGGCTTAGTGATATAGTCGTAGGCCCCCTTGCGCATGGCTTCGACGGCCGTTTCGACCGAGGCATATGCCGTCATGACGATGACGATGATGTCGGGATCGATGGCGCGAGCTTCGCTGAGCAAGCTGAGGCCATCCATACCTTTGAGCTTCAGATCGGTCAGAATGAGATCGATGGGTTGTTCTTGCAAGAGCTTCAGCGCCTGTTCCGCGCTGGAGGCTTGATATAGACGATAACGCTCTCCTGACAAGATCTTGGCCACCAATTCCCGCATCAGGTCCTCATCGTCGACGATGAGGACGCGCTCGCCACCTTGCATCGCTCAACCCCCTGGTGTTTCCGGTCTTCTCCTCCGCTAGCAATCAGCCTGTGGACCTATTCTGTGGCTGCCATATTCCAGCTCCATACGAAGAAAAGACTTGCCAGCTCAAGCCATCGTCGCATGTTAACCGCCATCAAAATATATCAAAAATTATTGATGTGCAATTCCGTTTGTCAATACCATTCCTCAAGAGGACTTCAAATCGTCGATGGCGAAAGGTCCTTGCCAAGCCACCCCATACCGGCATAAGCTTGACGCATCCGAAGAGCGGAGTTCAGTCGTACAATCTCAGTCGGACTATAGACGGGCAAAAGGAGTATGCGAAGCTGGGAAGAGGCGGTCGAAGCGATTCGGCGGGATACCATCGCTGGCGCAGCAGAGCTGGCCGAGCGTGCAGTTGGGGTTATCCATCAATGGCTGGACCAGCAGAGATCGATGTCGCTGACCCACTGGAAACAGGATCTCTTCGACTTGGGGTGCGCGCTTGTTGCGGCCCAGCCTTCGATGGCGCCCTTATTCAATCTCGTCAACGAGGTTTTCTTAGGCATTGAAACCACCCCCACCTTGGACGAGGCTCGCCAACAGGTGCGTCGAACGGTCCAAACCTTCATGCATGAGCTCAGGGGCTCTCAAAGTCGCCTGGTGGAGGCGGCGCTGCCATTGTTTTCGGCCGAGTGTCGAGTATTGACCTTTTCCTACAGCTCCACAGTGCTGGAGGTGGTGCGAGCGGCGCGGGTCCGGGGGATTGCTGTGACGGTGTATTGTACCGAAGGGCGGCCAGTGCTTGAAGGTCGAAGACTGGCGCAACAATTGGCCGCCGCCGGCATGGAGGTCCGGTTTGGGATCGATGCCGCGGTCTCGATCTTTGCACGACAGGCGTCGCTGGCATTGGTCGGGGCGGATAGCCTCACTCATGTTGGGGTCGTGAATAAGCTAGGTACGACGGCGTTGGCCCGAGCTGCCGCCGATGCTGGCATCCCTTGCTTCGTCATCGGCAGTCGCCACAAATGCTTCCCAGCGGCAGCGCCATTACCCGAATTCCATCCTCAGCGGCCGAGCGAAGAGGTCTGGCCTGATCCGCCCGCAGGTGTCAAAGTCTGGAACACGTATTTTGAATGTACTCCGCTTGCGTTCTTCAGCGGCATCATCGTTGAGACGGGCAGGTTGGCGCCGGAGGCGCTCATTCAGACATTGTCCGCGATGCCAGTGGCAGACGTGTGGCGGACCCAACGGCTTGGTCGTTAATGGAGAGCAAGGCCAGAGGGGATCTCAGGGGAGATAAACAGGCCCTCACCTTCATAGGGATGGGCGCCAGGTTCAGGGATGGAAGGCCCCATGGTTCCCTCTCCCGTTGGGAGAGGGCTAGGGTGAGGGTGGTTCCAAAGGCCGCTCCCAGGTTGGGCTTCCCTCACCCCGATCCTCTCCGCGAGGGAGTGGGGGCCTGAACCTTACGTGCATGTCCTTGTCGCCATAGCTTCCCTTGTCAGCTCAGACCGAGGGAGGGTGAGGGCGAGATAGAGCCAAGGAGAGGGATTCTGCGACCAATCCAGCCCTACGCTGATGTGAACACCGTGCTGACTTTTTCTCTGTGAATGAATCGAAGTGACGCTAATAACTCGTCGAAGAGGATGCCACCATGCGTTTGCTGACGGCCACCGATATCCAAAAGGTCGTGCCGATGTCGGATGCCATCGCTGTGGTCAAACATGCCTTCAGCGAGCTGTCGTCCGGCTTGGCCCAGGTGCCCGTACGCACTGGGATCTCGACCGAAGCCGATCAAGGTACCGCCCTCTATATGCCGGCCTATCTTTCTGCCAGTCACTGCCTGGGGTTGAAGGCCGTCACCGTCTACCCCGGCAACCGCGATCGCGGCTTACCGACCATCTTTGCCGTGGTGTTGCTGCAGGATGCCAGCACTGGCAAGCCCGTCGCGCTCCTGGAAGGCACCTATCTCACAGCGCTGCGTACCGGTGCGGCAACGGGCGCGGCCTCAGAGCTGCTGGCCCGGCAAGATGCGAGACGACTCTGCCTGTTCGGTACCGGAGGCCAGGCCCCCAGCCAAGTCGAGGCGGTGTGTGCGGTCAGGCCCATCGAGGCGGTGTGGGTGTGCAGTCGCAGCACTTCGAGGGCGGAGCAGTTCATCCAACAGATACAAGCCTTCGCTTTTGCTCGGGGGGTAGCGTTTCATGTGGCCCGCAATCCCCATGACGCCGTCCAGGCAGCGGATATCATCATCACCGCCACACCGGCTCGCAAACCATTGTTCATGGCAGGAGATGTACGCGACGGCACTCATATCAACGCCATTGGCGCTTTCACCCCGGACATGCAGGAGATCCCCCCAGAAGTAGTCGCGCGTGCCAAGGTGGTGGTGGATTCGCGAGAGGCCTGTATGGCCGAAGCGGGCGACATTTTAATTCCATTGCGGGAGGGGTTGATCTCCGTCAGCCATATTTACGCCGAGCTCGGCGAGCTTGCATCCGGCCAAAAGCCCGCAAGGACAGCCGTGGCCGAGATCACGCTGTTTAAATCGGTCGGCAATGCCGTACAGGATCTGGCGGTTGGCAGGTTGGCTCTCGAACGTGCCGAGCGCGCAGGGCTTGGCCAGGTGGTCGACTTGCATTGAAGAACGATCGCACGAAACCGAAGCGCAGGATAGTGGCACACGGCGATAGATGCTCACCCTTGTTCCCTTCCCGCAGTGTGGGGGAAGGTGCGGACGGGGAGACGTCTCCCCGGAGTACCAACCTTCAATGGTCTGATCTAGGCCGGGCGCCGCCGTCGAGGGGGCGGGTGTGCTGCGTGAGGGGGGAGATCTGGCATACGCAAACCGGCGAGGAGATAATGGATGGCCAAATTCTGAAACATCCCCCAGGGCGCCGTCAGTGCACGGACAGCTTCGATCGATGGGGTCTGGCCTCCATAGTAAAACTTCCCCACCGCTTTGCGGACCCCCAAATCACCGGCCGCGACGACATCGCCCCGCCCTAAACCGCGGGCTAACAGCCAATCGGCCGTCCAGCGCCCCAGGCCTTTGACCTGTGTAATGCGTTCGATGATCGCCTCATTGGACAGCTGGGGGAACTCTTCGAGTCTAAGGCTGCCGTCGACGACCTCGCGGGCCAGATTGACGATGTATTCGCCTTTCCGCCAACTGAATTGCATGTCCCGTAGGTCTTGGAGCGAGGCATCTGCCAGAGCCTCCGGTGTCGGGAAGGCATAGTAGGGTTTCCCATCGACCCAGAGGGACTTGCCGTAACGCTTGATGAGGCGGCTGCGGATCGTCGTGGCAAAGGCGAGATTGACCTGTTGGGCGGTGATCGAGGTCACCAAGGCTTCGAATAGATTGGATGCCCGTGGCGGGCGCATACCGGCACAACGCTGGGTGAGTTCGGACAGAACCGGGTCGGCTTGCGCCCAACGATAAAACGGTTCGAGGTCGAGGTCGAGGCTCAAGAAGTGGCGTATGTCGGCCTCCACCGCAGCACGATGGTGTGCTGCGGCCTCTCCCCCGAGCAACCGCACCTGGACCGCTGGGGCTGCGGAAACCCCCGCATCTTGCAAGGCGTAGAGCCAGAGCTTGCCATCGCTCTCGATCACCCGACAATACACGCCATCGATATAGATATGCGCCGCATCTTCTCCGAACAGCCGGTAGCGCTGTAGCGTCAGATCGAAGTGAAAGGGTGGGTGAGGATAAAGCGTGAATTCCATAGCTGGCCTCCGCTCGATTGACAGCACGCTCCAATCGCCGCATGATGCATCTGAGCCCGAAACCGCACGGCGTGCGTGCCCCCCACAGCAAGATGGGGGATTGCCCGTGACAGTATAAACAGCTCGTGAAGTGAGAGGAAGCGCAGAATGCTCCCAGCGGAAGGGATGGCGTTTGATTTGTTTGGAACGCTGGTGCTCCAGGAACAGTTTAGCTTCGATCAGTGTCTCGATGCCTTGTACCACAATCTCCTCAGCAGCGGACTGTCGCTCGAAAAAGGAACGTTTATGCAGGCCTATCGCGAGGTCAATCGGCAACTGATGCGCCAAGCCATGGCGGAGGGCCGGGAAACGCACAACCGCCTATGGGTCGCCGGGGCCTTGCAAACGTTAGGACATGCCATCGCCGCAGACGATCCCTGTATTGCCCACGCGGTGGAGGCCTATTTCGAGCCGTTTATCAAGAGCTGTCAACTGATTCCTGAGACGCGAGAGATGCTCCAGACCGTCGCCAAGCGCTATCGCTTGGCATTGCTCTCCAACTTCACGCATCCGCCGGCCGTCGATCGTATCCTCACACGCTTGGGCGTCGCCGAGTTTTTCGACGTCGTGCTGGTTTCGGGGCGGGTGGGCGTGCGCAAACCGCACCCCGGGATCTTCGCCGCCTTGACGGAGGAGATGCAACTGTTGCCCCGGGAGATCATCTTCATCGGCGATGAACTCGAGGCCGATATCGTCGGCGCCCGCAATGCCGGCATGCAGACGGTATGGATGAACTATCGCCAACGGCTGGAACGGCCATCGCCCCTCGGCCAATTTCTTGGGCTGTCCGAAGTGGCGGACCAGGTGCGGCCGGATTATGTCATCGGCAGCTGGGGCGAACTTCTCGCGCTGTTGGGGTGAAATGAGAGAGGGAAGAGGCGGCACCCGGATTCGAACCGGGGTATCGAGGTTTTGCAGACCTCTGCCTTACCACTTGGCTATGCCGCCCTTCGCTTGGCTCTTGCCGGATCAAAGAATGCGTGCCATATGATAGCGAGGGTCGTGCTGGAGTGCAAGGGTTTTTGGAAAGGCTGAAAATGGGGCGATCGCACGGCTGATTAGGAGTTATGGGAGAGAAGAGATCGCCCGATAAGGGAAGCCGATGAACCAGATCGTGATCACTCACACGCGGCCGGAACATATCGCGCATCTCGTTGAGCTACAGCTCCTGTGTTATCCCACCCTAGCTGACACCAGCCGCCTCAAAGCACCCCATTTTGAGAGCCATCTGCGGATCTTCCCCGAGGGCCAGTGGGTCGCGCTCGCTGGGGGCCGTGTCGTTGGCATGTCGGCGGGCTTTCTCTACAGCTTCGATTTCGACCACCCGCACCATACTTTCGATGAGATCATCGACTACGGCTACTTCACCCGTCACGATCCGCACGGCCAGTATTTTTATGGGGCTGACGTCAGCGTCCATCCGGCCTACCGTGGGCGCGGCATCGGCCGCCGTCTCTATGATGCCAGGAAAGAGTTAGTGAGACAGCGAGGGCTGAAAGGCATCGTGACGGGGGCGATGATCCCCGGTTTTGCCCACTGCAAGCAGGTGATGGATGCTCCGACGTACGTCGCCCGCGTGGTCGCGGGAGAGATCTTCGATCCGACGCTGTCCATGCAATTGCGCCAGGGCTTTCGTGTCCGTGGCCTCCTCCCCAACTATCTCCCTGATACCGCCACCGACGGCTGGTCGGTGCTGATCGAGTGGAGGCCTGAAAGCGCTGACGAGCCTTGAGTGACTTTCTTCTGGTGGTATCGGTATGGAAGTGACAATTGCGTTCTCAATCTATTGCCCGGCTCCCGCAGGGAGAGGGCGGGGTAAGGGCGAAATGCCCCAGAGACAGGTACCAACGGGCCTCACCAACCGGACGTTGAGCTGAAACCGCCGTAATATCGCTCAGTCTGGAGGATGAGGCTGGATAGTCACCCCTCAGCGTTGTTCCAGCGGTGGGAAACGCCTGTCCCACTCGTTGGTATATCCTGGCATACCCGGCCGGCCCCTTCCCGGCACATGCATACTGAACCCAGGAATGCCATTCCACTCCGGGTGATACCGCCGGATCAGCGCGTCTTCCGCACGCGCGACTTCCCACATCCTCTCGATGGTGAGAAAACGGCAGGTGACTTCTTCGACCGTGATTCCCCGACGGTTTTCCACCTTTTTTAGATGGTCTCTGAGGCGGGAACGAAGGTTCCTGGCTTGACCCACATAGACGGGCAAACCGCTGCGGAAAAGTACGTATACCCCCGACTGACGAGAGGCTTCGGGTGCAGACAAAGGGTGTTCTGGGCTGGTTTCCAACGCGGAGACCAGCTGATCCTGGAAGGCTTGATCGACATCGAACCGGAAGGCGTGGCGGTCGCACATGCCAGAACTGAGCCAATGGCCTCTACTTCTTCCTGACAATGACGGCGCTTTCGTAGAGAGTCGCCTGGCTTCGCTCTCCTTGCCGCACCGCTGACTTCGTGATGCTGGCACCTACCCGTTTGGTGCGGATCTGCTGCACCCCCACCAGGGTCAACCCGTGTTGACGGGCGATATCCGCAAGGACGAGGTCCGTGTTGATCGCGTGTCCCTGAATAATCGAATTCCCGATGACGATAGCTGCCACACCGCGTCGCGCCAACGCCCGTTTTAAGACTCGACAAAAGCGGTCGCAGTCGTTGAAATAGGCTGCGACATAGTTGGCCCACCCAGGCCCCCCGTACGGTCCCTGTTCCGTGCGCGTCTGGCGGAGCTTCGCAAGCGTGCTGGATAACTCGGGGTGGTCGAAGTGCAGATCCACTGGCGCACGATCACGTACCGTCTGCCAATACTTGCCGAAGTTCGCCTCCTCCAGACCCCGCAACTCCTTTGGTGAGGCAACGAGAGAGAGCCAGAAGAGCTGAGGGCGGGTGTTGCGCACGTAGTGATAGTTATTCATGTAGGGGGGAGAGGTGACCGCCAAATCGACCGAACACGGCGGCAACACCTCCTCCGATTCCAAGAAATCGAGGTTATAGATCTGCCCCCCTACGCTCGGAAGACGTTCAACCCGCTCCTTGATCCAGCGGACATCGGAGACTATTTCGGAGAGCTTGCGCAGGATGGTCGAGTGCACGTCGGCCTTCTCGATGAGCGGCTTTCCGGCCCCAGGCCGGGAGCCCAGGCTCGGTTCGTACGTATAATTCGAGAAGCTCACCATCACAGAACCGAAGGCCACACGGAACACATCCGCGATCTCAGGGGACGGAATCCCCGCCACGAAGTCGAGGAACGCGAGGACCTGCTTTTCCACCGAGGGGCTGAAGAACGGGATGCGCGTTGCAAACTCGGCTGGCCTCTGGATGGCGGCCGGCTGGCCATCTCGGCGGGCGGCTTTCTCATACTCGAAGCACCAACTCTCCAAAGCCTCCACCTCAAGCTTGAGGCTGTTCAATTTGGCTTTGCAGGCGAGCGCGGCGTAGGGGTTAATCTCGAAGCCAATACAATTGAACCCGTTCAATAACGCTTGGATAAGTGTTGTTCCTACTCCGGCGAAGGGATCGAGGACGCACGGGCTCGATTTCTTCTTTCGATCGTTCAGGAACGTTTCAAAGCAATCCTGCACGAATTGTGCGGAAAAGCCCGCGATCCATGGCACCCAGCGATGTAGCGGCTGGGTCTTGTTTTCCGAAAAGGCCGGATCTCGCCATGCGCTTCCGGTCCTAGCCGTGTCCCCGAAGTCAAGACTCAGCTGGTCGACGCCGCGGTAACCTGTGTAGGCGGCACGCCCTTCCGATACCCTACCTTCGGTTGGAATAATCTGTCTGTAGGCGAGCACTTCGACTCCCCGTTCCACGCGGTTCCTTTTGTTCACGGTTGTTCAAGCCACCCCACTCGTGGGGGCTCCGAAAATTCTGGCGCCTGAGCTACGGAGATTCTCACGGAGGGTTCGTCGTACTGAGCGTGGTCGTCAAGGCTCAGGAACTGGGCCCCGCTGTTTCCGTATCCTTTGACTACACAGACACCAGGCTCCTCAGTACTCCGTGAACTATCACGAATGGCATTTTAACAGTCCTTATCGAACCCAAGATTGGATTTGAGATGGTTCTCAGGCAAGGAGATCCGAAGGAATCAGTACTCACCCCGTTTTGAATTCCCTTAAACGGCTACACTCAACAAGTCTGTCCAACGTCCTGAGGGTGAAAACTTTCCCCCTTGTGGCGTTGAGCAATTTCTTCATATCCGCGCGACGGACACTGAAACCCCGACCGCCGATACAGGCGATGACCTCGAACCTCGGCAGCCCTGACGCTTGCCTAGCCAGACTCAATTCGCCGAGATGCTGAACGCGTGTGACTTTGTCGCGAGCTGTGCCATCGTCCTCGGTGAGCTTCGCTTCGATAACGACTTGGGGATTGAACTCGCTGGGGATGATGAAGTCAGGTGCTTGGTCGAATCCGGGAACTCGCTCTGCCCGTTTCGTTTTCCGATAACTGATACCTGCCTTGGTGAGAACATCTTCTATGGCGGATTCCAGGCTATCGCCGACCAGTTCTGACACAGAATCGCGGTGTCCGGCAAAGGGACGTCCCAGGAAGCGTTCATAGAGGAGCATGGCATAGGGAACGCCTATTCCTGCGATCGTGGCAAGGGCTTCCGAGCCCATTTTCGTGTCCGCTTTGTCTAATCGATGGAGCTTGTCAGCATCAACGTTACGGGCTCCCTCCGATAGCAGCTGGCAGGCTGCATCGATAAGGGCCTTGATCCGCGCAACCGCACCACTCGCCTTTGTAAGTGGTCTAAGAAGATTTATACGAATCTTGCGGTCCAAATTTCCAGCAAAACCTTGGCTGACCGTAACTCCCGTACGTTGCGTGGCAATATAGGCCCACTCGGGTGGGGTAAAACCAAGTATCGTTCTCAGGACGATGAGGGAGATAGGCGATTCGGCAGCAACATCCAGTATGGTGGAAGCTGTGATGTTCGTAAAACCAGAAGTCCCCCATTTTAAGGCTTCATACCCAGCTTCAAAGACGGCATACTCGATGTAACCTTGACCTTTTGGAAGGATAAGGAATTCGGACTCTAAGCTGGAAAAAATTACCGAGACGTATTCATCGATACCATCTTGAACTTGTTCGAAAGGAACTTCAAAAGGAAACCTCGCCATCGCTCGCTCCGTATACCGCCTCATCCTCTTGAGCTTCAGCATGCCGAACTCTTGGAGCGTGCAGCAAAACATCCCCGAGATGCCGTTCGATAGCACTGAATCCACCGATGCTCCGTAGATGATCACCGACGATCGATAATTTCTCCTTAACAGGCTTGTCCCGGTCCCATGCATACCGAAGATTCCAAATCGCTAGTCTAATCAAATGCCCAAAAGCTATGCATCGTATATCACCGTGTGTAGGGATCACTTTGCCTGCGCACAAGCGCTGGACATCATCACGAACTAGACCGGCGATCTCCTCAGGGCTCTCGACTATCAGACGACGGGGCACCTTCCCTGTTGACCGACAGACAAAAATCGTATCGACAATCGATGAACCAGTGCCATTGATATGGATCGACCCCCCCATTTCTGCGGGACAGGGTAGAGAGGCAGAACACGTTAGCCCGGCATCGAGGATAGCCACAGCGACCGGAAAATACGCCTCGATCGTATTATAGTGGTAGGTGAAAGCCAATGGCGCTCCTGGTTTCAATGCCTTCGCCATCCGGGAGAAGACCTCGCAAAGCCCCTCTGTGAAGTGGGTTAATCCTCGCTCAAGGGTAGCATTGCCAGTCAATTCACTGATGTGCCTTGTGGAAGTTGATCGGAAGCTTTCGGTCGTTCCTCCCACCAAACGACGTAACCACACGTAACAAAAATCCATCAGCTCTGCGTATTGCACATTGCCAAAATAGGGCGGATCTGTCAGAACAGCATCCAACGAAGCGACGGGGAGATCAGCAACAGTGGCGCTTTCACAGCGCAGCGTGACCCGACGCTGTTCCGGTTCGCTTGTGCCGTTTTTTGGGTCCCCTATCCACTCGCCGGTCACGAACATTTGAACTTTCTTCCCCGCCTGGTATCGCACCTCAAAAGGCCGCTCACAGTATGTCTTCGCAGCCATATATTTTTCTACGATGTTGGACCAGCCGCCACTCCCGATATTCACTCCGCGATGCTTGGCGGGGATGCCGAGAAGATTGGACTCGCATTGGACGAGCCCGACGGGGAAACCATGCACCGAGAAAATGTCCAAAGATTTGAGCGCCATCGTATCGTAGCGGCACAGCATGTTTTGATAGCGCAGCAGGTCGGAAAGATTCGTCGCCAACGCGTTCCTGACTCGCTCATCCGGTTGCTCGGAGATCGTTCGGCAACTCAACTCTAACCCAAGCAGTTGCCGGGCGTTGAACATGTCGCGGTAGTATCGATATCCCCAGCGGTGCAGGCGATCGGTCTCATCTCCGGCTGGAATTTCTTCGTTGGGAACGAACAGTGGCGTCATCGTAGCCCAAGCCGCTTCCGCCTGGCTATAGTTCGCCAAATCATCCTGACCAGGCTTCTTGAAGAAGCGCCCCTTGTGGTGTGGCTTACATACCGGGCAGTGGTATTCAATGGCAAACATTCGGTGCTTGGGAGCGCCCGCTTTTGGGTCGGGATAATTATTTGCCATGCCACAAGCAGGGCATCGGCAGCGATTACGTTTAGCGGGTCCTTCATTCGAGAGGACTGTTGAGCAAAACCGGCACGATCCTGGGTTCCTACGATCCTCGCATTCAGTCAGCTCGCCGCACACCGGGCAAACAAAGACGTTCTTGGGATGGCGTTGGTTCTCTGCGACAAGATAACCAGGGAAGAGGTCCACCCATTGACCGCAATGTTGGCAGGGTTGGAACTTCACCCAGAGGAAGTATTTCACCTGGGCTTCCGCCGATTGGCAGGCGGCACATGTTGTCTTGTAGAAAGCGCCAATCTTGTCGCCGAGAGAACGGATGAGTTGACGGGCGGCCTCGCGATAGGCGATCAGATCAAGCTGTTCGATTTCCTGGCGCACGACCCAGTAGGCCATGGGATTGATGTCATAGCCGATGATGTCACACCCTAGTCGATTCGCTTCCAGGAGGGGCGTTCCCCCGCCCATAAAGGGGTCGGCCACTCGAAGCCCCTTGAGATTGTTCGCCCTGAAATAGTTTTCGCGAAGCGACCCCTCCACAAACTCGGCTAAGAGCAAGGACCGAAAAAGCGTGCCTGGCCGCCGCGCAAACCACTTATGCACGGCGATAACCGGCCTGTAATTCTGCTGGATTTGCTTTTCCCGCAAGGCGAGTTCTGCGACAAAGGAAATATCAAAATTCTTCTCGATCATGGCCTGTCTCGCTTGGAGCACTTCAGTAGCCAGAGATACGACGGGCTAAACGCGCTCGAGAGCCAGGCCACCATTGTTTCAAACAGAGCCTTGATATCGAGCGTCGCTGGTCTCTGAGATGAAGTCTTTCACAACTCATGTCGTAATCGCTGAAAGACGGAGGATTTGCCGGTGTCGCTCCGTCCGACTAGGAAGATCATGTAAAGTCCCAAAATTCTCTTGAAGACATCGTCTTTTGGGAGCGGATGGCTGAGGTCACCCCGTCTCCCTCGCTGGCGAGGAGCTGCCTAGTCGAGGATCTTGGCTTCCTGGCCCTCACCCCTGACCAACGGCTCGGCAAACACCAGCGCTGCTTCTGTAAAATCGATGCCGTGCTTCTCAAGATTGGATCGCTCTTAGTCGGAATCCCACTCGAATCGCCCCACGACTTCAATTTTATAAGGCGGGCGCCTCAGCCGTGCGAGGTACCGCACCGGCTGACGCATGGATTTGGCCGACAGCTGGGTTAACGATCGCCAGCAGCATTGTCCTTGTCGTCCAGATGCTCCTCGCCGATCCGCTGATAGAGTTCTCGCAGTGCAGCGACGGCTTGGTCGGCCAGTGCAAACCAGTCCTGGTTCTGAGCACATGCGGGATGGGAGAGGACATACTCTTCCACGATGTCGGCCGCCATCGAGGTTCTGTCCAACAGCTCATGACAGCCAAAAGATCCCGGCTTGTACTGCTCCGACCACTCCGGGCCGTGCTCTGCGATCATTTCGCCAATGCGCTCTTGCCGTTCGCGCTCTATGTCCAATGCCTTTGCTGGTTGTCGGTTCATGCTGATACCTCCAGTCCGGCTTGTCGGAGGATGCTTTTACAAGTACCCGTGGGCAGATCGTCGGACATTTTGCCGGGTACCGTGACCTTGCCAGCTTTGGTGGGATGCTTGAATTGCCCATCATAGTTATACCTACAGATTATGACTTCCATGGTTCGTTCAGCTGTCGCAAATGCTGCCGGTGGTCTTTCAATTGGCGGCTGAAGCGCCCTAGGGTCTTGTGCAAATGCCAGAGGCTGGCGGTGGCGTCGTCTAGCATATTGACCTGAACGGTCAGCTTATCCTCGTAGGCGATGCCTTCGTGGGCTTCGAGCTGCATCCATTGATTCAGTAAGCGATCGATCACGGTTCGCGTCCATTCGATGGCGAGACGGTGTTGGACGAATTCGTCTTGGATGGCAACCCCCTCGATCAGGTCCGGAAGTGACTCTTCAGCACGTTGCTCCTGCATGGCAACCTCCCCTGGCACAATCTCCACGTTTGAAGTCAGCCTCGCAGCACACGATTTCAGCCGTTTTGCGCAACGTCTCACGTCAAGGTGGGAGGCGAGGCAGCCTCCGATCTGGGCCGCCTCGATGGCAGGTCGGTTATCAATGGTCATCTTCAGGAAGCTTCGGGCAGGATTGGTATCTGTGATGGCGTCGGGGAGACCGATTGTCCCTCCCGCTGGCTTTGCGACGGATTTTGCCGTTCCGCATCGCCACGCACTCGGATAGCTCGGGCGTCAACACTCCGTGAACCCACAGGAATGGCATTTCTGGCAGCCCTCTTCGAAGACGAGGGTGGCCTGGCCGCATTCCGGGCAGAGGTCGCCGACGCTCTCTTGGGTTAGATCGGCTGACATCAGCTCTTCGGGTTCAGCCATCCCCAAGTGCTCTGCCAGCACCTGCGCCACGGCGTCGGGGAGGGATCGGATACGGGCCCGGCCGTAGCCCAGATGTCGCCCGCCGCCGATGCCCTTCAACTGCCCGACCACTTCGTGCAAACGTTCGGTCGGCGTCAGCGGTGAGGGCAGACGCAGGATGAGGGAGATCAACCGCCCCATAGCCTCGGACACCGAGGCGGTGTCGCTGCCGGCTTTGCCGACATTGGCGAACACCTCGAAGGGCTCGTCATTGCCGTTGACGTTCACGGTGATAAACGCTGTCCCCAGTGGGGTGGCGACGCGGTAGGTGACGCCTTGCACCTTGCGCGGCCGTGGCTTGACGACCTGACGGGTGCGATCCGGCGCCGCTGGCTCCAACTTTTCCTTCGTCCCCTCGATCGTGGTTGCTCTGGCAGTCGGTGCCGCTTTCGCTGCCGTGCCAATGTGCAGCACTTGCTCGGTCTTGCTGCCGTCACGGAACACGGTAATCCCCAGGCACCCCGACTCATACGCCAGCAGGTAAGCATTGCCAACGTCTTCAACCGTGGCCGTGTGCGGCATGTTGATAGTCTTCGAACAGCCATTGTCGAGGTGGCGCTGAAATGCCGCTTGCATGCGCACATGCCATTCCGGGGCGATCTGATGCGCCGTGACGAAAACCCGCTGCACATCGGCTGGCACCTCTGGCAGTCCTTGTACAGCACCCCGTGTCGCCACCTTGGTCATAAGTGCCTCGCTATAGAAACCGCGGGCTTTGGCGATACGCTCAAATTGGGGATTGACGAAGGTCAGGTGGCGATCCCCAACGATATGGCTGAAGGCCACCGCGAACAAGGGCTCGATGCCCGAGGAACACCCAGCGATGATGCTGATCGTCCCCGTCGGGGCGACAGTAGTGACGGTGGAGTTGCGCAATGGGCGATCATCGCGGTAAATGCTGCGCGACCACCGCGGAAATGGTCCCCGCTCCGTGGCCAGCCGCGCCGATTCATCGTGGCCGATGCGCTCGATGAAGGCCATAACCTGATCGGCCAGGCCCAAGGCCTCCTCGCTGTCATACGGAATCCCCAACTCCAGGAGCAGATCGGCCCATCCCATTACCCCCAGGCCGATGCGTCGATTCAGCTTGACCTCTTCGTCGATGGCTGGCAAAGGATAGGGGTTGACGTCGATGACATCGTCCAAGAAGCGCACGGCTAGCCGCACCACGCGTTCCAATTCCGCCCAATCGATCTGGTGTCCACGTCCATGGCCATTTCGATAAGGCTGATCCTGCGGCCGAGCGAATTTGACCAAGTTGATGGAGCCCAGATTGCAGGCATCGTTGGGGCCCAATGGTTGTTCCCCGCACGGATTCGTGGCTTCGATCTGCTCGATCTCGGGCACGGGATTGGCGCGGCCGGCGTTGATGCGATCGATGAACACCATCCCTGGATCGCCCGTCTGCCAGGCGGCTTTGATGATCTCCTCGAACACGTCGCGGGCCATCAACGTGCCGGTGACCTGCTTGGTGTATGGATCGATCAGTTCATAGGGCTCATTCTTGCGCAGGGCGTCCATGAAGCGGTCGGTCGCGGCGACGGAGATATTAAAGTTGGTGATACCGCCCTGCAGCTTGCAGTTGATGAATTCCAGGATATCGGGATGATCGACCCTCAGGATGCCCATGTTAGCGCCGCGGCGTCGCCCGCCTTGCTTGACCTGTTCGGTGGCGGCATCGAAGACGCGCATAAACGACACCGGACCCGAGGCCACCCCGGCCGTCGACCGCACCTGGCTGCCCTTGGGGCGCAGACGACTGAAGGCAAAGCCGGTCCCGCCGCCGGACTTGTGGATGAGGGCGGCGTACTTGATAGCATCGAAAATGCCCTCGATGGAGTCGTCGACCGGAAGCACGAAGCAGGCGGAGTACCCCAGACCGTTGTTGGTGCCAGCGTTCATGAGCGTTGGCGAGTTCGGCAAGAACAAGTTCTCGATCATCACCTGATAAAACTCCTCGGCGATGGCCTCGATCTCCTCTGGTCCTTTTCCCCAGCGTTCCTCAGCCCCGGCAATCGCCGTCGCGACCCGCCAGCACATGTCCTCAGGGGTTTCCTGCCGCCCCAGCGTGTCGCGGGCGAGGTAGCGTTCTTTCATGACCTTCATCGCCGACTCCGTCCACTGGCCGGTCTTTGTGGGTCGCAACATCTTATGCATCGGGTATCCCCCTCGCCTGTGTTGTTTTCTTGAGGTTGCGGTACCTTCCCTCCCGCACGAGGTCTTGCTACGTATCCCCCAGCCTATCTGTATTGTTTTCTTGAGAAATCGGAAAGAGCCTCGGCGTAGAGACCCTCCACCATCTGAACGTTTGCGGGGATGATGAATATTATGCCGGACCGAGGGCGCCGAGAATCCTGATCGCCCTTTCAAGACGGGCTGGACTGAACCTGCTCCTGAGCCGTATGGGGCGACGGCTCACCAGCGCCGAGCGCTGCTTCAGAGGGTTTGAAAACCTTGAAGTACACGTACCATCCCCGTTCGGCATCGTAAGTCACCTCATACTCGGTGCCGCGCCCATCAGTGATGCGCATCGTTCCCTCCCTCTCATTGATTCACGCCGGGGCCGTGTACGATAGTCGCGCACGCCATCCTGGTTCAAGCCCTCTGCAAGGTCTCTTCCTTGTCTACAAGGAGCGAGCGGTAGATAAACTGCCGGCCCCCGTCAGGCAGCCGCTCGCTCGAGCGCTGCACCAGACGCGCTTTGAACAGATTGAGCAATTTCGTGCTCGCCAGGCTGATCTCGACCGCGGTGTCGTCCGCTAGGTCGCGCGCCGTGACCTCTCTATGGGCCATGACGAACTGTAACGCTTCGTTCAGATACGGATTCAAAGTGCCCAACAAGTGCCAAGATCCATCCGGACGGCTAACCAGCGCCGCCAATTTCTTGCGCTCCAGGGCCACGGCGATGTTTTCCTCATGCGTTGGCGTCAAGCCGTTGAGAACAACATATTTAGCGCCGTATTCTTGCCCCTGCAGGCGCGCTACCAGCTTGCCGACAACCTCATCCGCACAGGAGAAGTCGATGATGCCGACATGCGAGAAATCCAAGGCCACCACCGTGCCCTCCGGCTCCCGCTCCAACCGTGCCTCGATCGCCTCCCGGATCACGCGTCCTGTCTCTCGTGTCACTAAGTTCTTGGCCCCGCCTGTTAAGTGCTCGTCCATAAGGTCACGCAAGTCATAGGTCGACCGGATCGTAGTCTCCATAATCCCCATTCCTTTTGTCATGTTCAATTGAACATGAGAAATTGTACCTTACCCACCCATGAAGTCAAGCGCAAAAATCGTGGCACATGTGGCGCGGCCTAAATCCGCTGATTTTCAGTATAAACCATTTAAGGCGCATTTTCGAGGTCCAGCTGCTTCGAAGGGGGGCTACATTATGCCGGGCAGAGACCAAGGCGCGCTCACTCCCATCACGGACATGATCGCCAAGTGGAAGCTCCGTCTCCCGCCGAGAGAGGGCTGGGGTGAGGGGAGCTGCAGTCTTGAACTGACTCGCAATCTCCCCTGCCCTGCCCCGCTGCCCATGGCATAGGGATTGCTGGTGCCCTTCCCTAGATTTTCCGGGGCCAGATCGCAGGTTCTCTGCCCTGCGCGGAGGAGAGGACCGGTGGGGCAAGGAAGTCGGGATGGTGGGACCAGTCCAAGGGCTGCATGGAAGCATACCGGCCTCTTTCTGAGAGCAAGGGCAGGTATGGGCTCGGACAAGCTGATCGCAAGGTCAAAATTGCTTGTTCTGCGGCCAGTTACAGTTCTGGGAGGACGATGCTGACCTGGGTACCGGGGAAGGGGGCAAGATTGGCTTGTTGGCTGGGGGCCTTCTCCCAGGGAGGAATAATGCTGATGCGTGCCGATCCGGAACGAATCGTCAATTTTCCATGCCAGCGCTCGACGAAGCGGCGCACGGCGCTCAGCCCTTGACCGCGGCCAGGGTCGTCATAGCGTGAGGCCCCTTCGAACATGGCCAACCGCAACGCCGTCAGATCGGACCATCCGGTGACCTGCGCCGCGTACTTGGGGGCCAGCGACGCCTGGAAGCCGATGCCCAAATCCATGACCGCGATCTTCACCACGCTTTTGCCGAGACGTCGGCCATAGTAATACTTTTGGATCGCAACGTAGCCGACATCCTGACTGTGTTCAGGGATGTTCTGGCAGACTTCCGACAGGGCGACGACGAAGCCATCGATGGCGGCCTGCTCGTAGTGCAAGTTGAGAGTGAGGATCGCTTGGGCTCGCTCCCGCACCCGATCGACGATGTAGTGGATATCCTCCGAGCGCGCGATGGGAGTGATTTCCAACAGCACGTCCGACTGAGGGCTGCGCGAATATTGCCCCTCCGGCCACAGCGTCGTCAAGTCGAAGGCGCAGAGCTGCTGCGCATGACGGGAGAAATCCATGCGGTCGAGATACTTCATCACCTCATCGGAACGCGGCAACACCAAGACAGGTTCGAAGGCCTGCTGGCGGAGAAAGCGGGCTAACGCCAATAACCCCACCATGCCATAGGGATCGATGAAGCGCAGATGTTCCAAATCGATGGCGATCTCCCCGCCGTCTTTTTGCTGCAGGCCTCGTATCGGCTGCATGAGGCGTTCGAACGTGGATTCGTCCAACGACGATGGCGGGATGAACCGCGGCATCATTTTCTGCTCTCCTCCGGACGTCTTGCGGGCGCCATTCCGCTCGTCGGCCACGTCGGCACAGCGAGCCCAATGTACTCCAGCTATCCCAGAGCGCCGCTGTGAGGCGCACCAAGACAAGAACCGTGCGCCAGCATTACCCTGAACCTCTGGGAAAAAGTAGTTGACGGTCGTGGCTCGGTCTGATAGAAAAACCAAGCTTTGTTCAGCGTTTGCCTTCGTTACCGCACATGCGCTGTCTAAAGACACGCGTGCAACATGGCAACTCTGTTGCCGTGGAGGGATACCTTATGACACACTGGACGGATACGCAAGACTGGCGGCAGGTGATGAACCGCCGCCGCTTCCTCGGCCTCTCCCTGGGCGCCAGCGCGGGATTGGCCGGGGTGCTCTCGCTACAACGCCCACCGGCTGTCCACGCCCAAAAGCGCGAACTCAACGTCCTCACCACCGCTAACTACGTGCCGGCCTCGGATAAGAAATTGGCGGAATTGGCGGAAGAATTCGGCAAGCAAGCCGGGGTGACCGTTAAGTTGGACCATCTTCGTAGCGAACAGATGCCAGCCAAGCTGGCGGCGGAAGTGACCACGCAGTCCGGTCACGACGTGGTCGAACTCGACCTCATGGCCGCCTGGCTGCATCAAATCAATCTGGTGGATGTGAGCGACATCGCCGCCGAAGTGACGAAGAATCTGGGCGACTTTTACCAATTTGGTCGGGAGTCCGCCTTTGTCAACGGTCACTGGTTGGGCATTCCCTATTTCTGGATCTCCTTCCCGGGCAGTTATCGCAAGGACCTCTTCGACCAAGTGGGGGAAAAAGCACCCAATACCTGGGAGGATTTACTCCGCGCCGGGCGCAAGCTCAAAAAGATCGGCCATCCGGTAGGCATTCCCATCAGTCAATCCACCGACTCCGTGGGCAGCATGCTGTCGATCCTATGGAGCTACGGCGGCAAGGTGATGGAGGCCGACGGTACGACAGTGGCGATTAACTCCAAGGAAACGGCGGACTCCGTCGAATTCGTCAAGACGCTCTACAACGACACCATGGAACCGGAGGTTCTGTCTTGGGATAATGCCGGCAACAACCGATTCATGACCTCGGGTCGGGGATCATGGATCCAAAACCCCGCCAGCCACTATATCTCGGCCAAGACGTCGAAATTGAAAGTGGCCGAGCAGATCTACTTCCATCAAACCCCCGCTGGCCCCGTCGGGCGGCATACCGTTGTGAATTTACGCAGTATGGGCGTGTGGAAGTTTTCCAAGGAGGTCGAACTCGGGAAAGCGTTGATTCGCCATCTGTTTCAAGAAGAGCGCTACATCGAGTATGTCAAGTCTAGCGACAACTACAACCACCCGATTTTCCCCAAGTTCGAGAAGCATCCGGTGTGGGAGATCGATCCTAAATACGAACCATTTAAGACCATCGGCCAGTACTCCCATCTGTATACCTGGCCCGCGGCGCCGGACCCGAAGGCGCAGATCGTCATCTACAATTATGTGATCGCCAACATGTACGCCAAAGCCGTCACCGGCACGCCAACGAAAGAGGCGATCGCCTGGGCTGAGACGGAGGTCAAGCGGATTTACGAAAAGAGTTAACCGGGAGGGGTTGGGCGGCCGGAGGTGTCGTAGATCCACGGGCAAGCCTTGAGAAACACTGCCAACCAAATGAGGCTGACGAGGACTATGACCCATGCATGGTCGAGGCCGCCCATCGCAAAGGCGATGAGGCCATTGGTGGTCAAGCTGGCGATGAGAGCCCAGACGATCGAGGCGATCCAACGCATCCGGCACACCCTTTCCCGCTGGCAACTATGGCAACTATACAGAAAAATCCTTCTGCACTAGCCGATGTCATGTGCCATTTTACCGGAGCCCGCAAAACTTGTAAACGCGATGGCCTCGAGGGTTTGCAAGGTACATGTTGCCTCTTGGCCCCCTACGATGAAAGGAGTGAGGCGGCTTTCTCCACGGTCTGAGGAGGGCTGAGGTGGCCGCCGAGAGCTATGAACATCGATTTCCACAGCCATTATCTGCCGCAGAACTTCCCGGAGCTAGTGCGTGACATTGCACGCCGCTATGAGCCCCAAATCAGCGATGGCCCCCGCGGCAGCAAACTGATCACCATCGGCGCGCACTATTTCGCCCCCCATACGGTGGAGTTGTACGATCTCGATGAGAAGATGTTGACGATGGATCGCACCGACATCGAGATCCAAGTGTTATCGGCGCCACCCTACGCGTTTTTGTATTGGGCTGATCCCGAAGTGGCGCTCTCTATGGCGCGTGCCCTCAACGATGCCCTCAGCGACGCGGTACAGAGCGAAGCCGCACGCTTTGTGGCTTTGGCTTCTGTTCCCTTACAGGCGCCTGAAGCCGCTGCGGCTGAGGTCGAACGTGCCGTGTCGCAGTTGGGCATGAAAGGCGTGGCCATCGGCGCGAGCGTCTACGGCCGTCCCCTCTCAACGCCTGAGTTGCGCCCCTTTTTCCAGAAGGTTCAGGATTTGGGCGTCCCCATCTTCCTGCACCCCACCAATACGCCAATAACCGACCTCATGCCGGACTTCTATCTCTCCAATCTCGTCGGCTACCCGACCGAAACGGCTCTAGCGGCGGCCCATTTGATGTTCGGCGGCGTCTTAGAGATGTTCCCTCACCTGCACATCTGCCTGGCGCACGGCGGTGGAACCTTGCCCGCGTTGCTGGGGCGTCTGCGCCACGGGGCGCGGGTCCGACCGGAGATCCGTGGCACGACGGCGAATGCGCCGATGGACCTCGCCGGGCGCTTCTACTACGACAGCCTGACGCATTCGGTGCGGGCGCTGCATTTCTTGGTGGAAATGGTGGGCTGTAATCGCCTCCTCCTGGGCAGCGACTATCCGTTCGATATGCGCGATCGCGACCCTGTGGTGGCGGTCAATTCGCTGGTGGGGCCGACGCAGAAGGAGATCGATGGCATTCTCGGCGGGAATGCAGCGGCCCTCTTGAAGTTGTCGTAGCGGCCATGAATCGCTCATCCGTGCTCTGGGAAGAGGCTGGGGCTGGGCGCTGCTGATACTGCGTGGCAACGTGGATCGCTACATCGGTGCTCTGGGAAGGAGCCATAGGGGGCATAAGGGCCATAGCAACGGCGCGCACCCAATCAAAGCGAGCCTACGCCCGCCCAGGACCTCCTTGTCGCGGGTTTGCGACTGTGGTATAGATACATACTGCCGAGACCGCGGCGGTGATTGGGATCTCAAAAGGATTTCGCCGATCCAGACCTCGTATTAGGCTCAAAGAGGGCAGGAGGAACAGGGTTTACCGATGAGTAAGAACGCCATGTTCAGTCTGGCCCTGCAGAAGGTCCAAAATCGCTTTTTGTTGGTGAATCTGCTCACCAAACGCATTCGACAATTGAAGGATGGGGCGAAACCTCTCATCGAGGGCGGAAACAGGCTCCCTGTCGAGGAAATCGCCCTGCAGGAAATTATCGAGGGCAAAATTACCCCTTTGGACCTCTCTTCTCGTTAAACGGCAGGGGGAGATAGTCCTGCCATCTCCCCCTACGTTCGGCGCGCCGTACCCTGCACCAGCGCCGCCTTCTCGATGCCTTTCCTAGCCCGTCGAGTTCCCCCATTAATACTCTTCAATGACTGTTTCAGGGTACGTAGGCATGACTCGTGCTGATTTCACCCAAGTCTCGATCTTGTGCTGAAGCTCCTGCAGCTCCGCCTCAGAAAAGTCCTGCATTTGGCGATGCAGGAACTTTTTCGGATCTCGACCTTCAGTGAAGTCAAGGACGCGCCGTTTATCCGCATTCTGGAAGATGAACCCTTTATTTCTTTTGAGGGGTTTATCGTGAGTGTCTCGTTCCATCATACGCGACCTTTTTCCAACCCTCCTTTCCAAAACCAGCCCCACCCCGGGCTGGCAGGGGCGGGCGATCGCTCACCCATCAGTCGAAGCGTTGCGATCCTGGGGCGCAACCCGGCGGCGATGTCCCCGCCGCACCCCACAGTTCGGAATAACCCAAATCCAGGGCCATCTTATACTGGGGCGGCGAATTTGCCCTGCACGATCGTCGCATCGTTCACGATCAGCCCCAGGCTGCTGTGGCCGCTCATCGATCGACTGATCCTTCTCCAGCTCGGGCCCCAGGAACCACGTCATCCCTGAAAAATATACTGAGGTTTTGCGTGTCCAGCGAGCATTCCTTTGATTTGGACCGGCACCGGTGTTGCTACCATTATCTGGCCGACACGAGCCCTTCCAATGCAGGGCTCCTCCAACGGGGGTTGGAAATCTAACACGCTGCTCCCCGTTTGTCAAACCCATAGCCTTGGGCTATAATGGCCGTTATGAGTGAGATCGGACGATGATAACCGCCTCTGTGAGGCGACGAGGAGCAGTGTCGTATGAAACAACAGCGCTTTCAACCTACGGACGCCCTTGTGTCCCCCCGGTTTGCCGGTATCCCTACCTTTATGCGCTTACCTCACGTCCCTGACCCACGCGAATTGGACATCGCGCTCGTGGGAGTCCCGTTCGATGGAGGAACGACCTATCGGGCGGGGGCACGGCTCGGGCCACGGCATATCCGTGTGCAATCCGCTCTCATTCGACCTTATCACCCCAATTTGCGGATCAATCCGTTTGAGCGCTATCGTATCGCCGATTATGGCGATATCTCCGTCAACCCACTGTCGATTGAAGATAGCTTTCGACGCATCGAGGTCGCCATCGATGAGTTGCTGGTTCACGGAGTACGGCCGATCTCCGTGGGCGGCGACCACTCGATCGCCCTCCCCATCCTCAGGGCGATGGCGAGACGCCATCAGCCCCTGAGCGTGATCCACTTCGACGCGCACTCCGACACCTGGGATGAATACTTCGGGTCAAAATACTCCCATGGCACCCCATTCCGGCGCGCCATCGAAGAAGGCTTAATCGACCCCACACGCATGCTGCAAGTGGGCCTACGGGGGCAGGTCTACGGCGAAGAGGACTTTGAATTCGCCCGCAGTAAGGGGATCGAGTTCCTCTCCACCGAGGACATCTTCGAGCGTGGCATCCCGTGGGTTATCGAGCGCTTCCAGCGCTTTCGCGGCACACCCTGTTATCTGACGTTCGATATCGATGTCGTTGACCCGGCGTTCGCGCCGGGAACAGGGACCCCGCAAATCGGCGGTCCATCGAGTCGGGAGATCGTGGCGCTGGTCCGTGGTCTGCAAGGTTTGCCGTTCGTTGGCGCCGATTTGGTCGAAGTCTCACCACCGTATGATAGTGCCGAAATCACCTCGCTGCTAGCGGCCAACCTGCTTTTTGAGTTCCTCTGCCTCATGTCATGCGATGCGTAGGGTGATAACGCGTCGCCGTCTCATGCTCGCCGCCTAGCCGTTGTGCGGCCGATGGGCTTCCCCACACGGCTCAGCACTGATTGCGTATGCTACGAAGACGGAGCCTCCTCATGCAACCTCTGTGGGCCCCTTGGCGCATGGAATACATCCTAGAGGCGAAGGAGCAAGCGCAGCCTGTGTGTATTTTTTGCACCCTGCCCCGTGCTCAGGCCGATCGAGAGAACCTGATTCTTTGGCGTGGTCGTCGCACCTTTCTCATGCTCAACAAATTCCCCTATAACCCAGGCCACCTGATGGTTGCCCCTTACACCCATACCGCTGATCTCGATCACCTGGCCCCCGATGAACTCACCGATTTGATGCTCAACGTACGGTGGGCTGTCCGGTGCTTGGGGCGAGCCATGAACCCCGATGGGTACAACATCGGTATGAACCTTGGGCGCACGGCTGGCGCGGGGATCCCCGACCATCTCCATTACCATGTGGTGCCACGTTGGGATGGCGATCACAACTTTATGCCTGTGATCGCTGAAACGAAGGTCATCCCACAGCACCTCCAACGTACATATGATCAGCTTGCGCCGCTGTTTTGGGAGGAACAGCAAATGGGCAGGCCTTAGATTTGCCTCCGAGGAGCGAATCGCAGGGAGGAGGAACCTGGCCTGCAGGCCACAGTGTAAACGAGAGACCAATGAGCATCCGACGCGCCGATAACCCCGAAGGAGGACCAAGCATGGCCGCAACGGAGCCCGAGGTCAAGAAAAAGTTCTGTAGCGTCTGTGGCGAGCCTGCCACGGATATCATCTGTGAACGGTGCAAGGCCAAAATTCAAGGAGAAGCCGCGCATAAAAAGCACCAGGTGGAGCGCGAGGCGAAAACGGATACCAGTCGTAAATGAAACCTCTTCGTTTGATGAGGGCTCAGATCGAGATCTCTGCGCTGATGAGGGGGATGGAGACCAAATATGATGAGGATCGATCAAGGAGGTCGGAGGAAAGCACGCAAAGAACGGGTGGGGCTCCAGGGAACTCCTGTCCTCGTGGACATAGCCCCTGAAGCGCAGGATTTGGAGGCTCGCCACCGACGAGCCTAGCGGGCGGGTCCTCAGGAAAGGGCTGAGGGCGCGCAGGCTAGGCTGGCTCCGTCAGAGGATGGAGAACTAAAACGTGACAGGAGCTGCCGGGTCTCAGTTGTCTGGCATCGTGGACAGGCAGGCAAGACAGTATTGTGACGAGCGATGTGAAACTTCTCAAAGACGTACCCACACCCTTCACACTGATATTCAAAGATCGGCATGTCGTTACCTCCCAGTGATCCCCATCCTGTAAGCCGCTTCATCGTGGTGCAGGAGCACACTTTCTGCGTTCGGGGTGGGGAAAAACGCCGCGATGGCTGGCTAGGCGCGGTCGCGCAGCGCCATAGCAGTGTCGCACCCTGGCGTTCCCTTACCACTCTAGAATCTCGAGCTCGATTTTCCGTTTGATTTTGGCCCCCGCCGCTCCCAGGATCACCCGAATGGCCTCGGCGATGCGCCCTTGTTTGCCAATCACTTTGCCCACATCCTCTTTGGCCACACGCAGTTCGATGACAGTTGTCCGCTCTCCATCGACTTCCTTGACTTCTACGGCGTTCGGATAATCGACAATAGCCTTCACAATCGTCGTCACCAAATCCTTCATCATTGCCATTCCCCTCTGGAGAGATCTCGATCCGAAATAGATTCAAATATTCTAACATCCGCCTCAGCCTCAGGCTACAGCAATTTTCCCGGAAAAGCCACTGTAAAGGCGCGCCGCGACAGCCTCAACCTCAGACAACCCTTTCTCCAATCAAGCTCGCGACAGCTTTGGGGCCGCTGATGACGACTTCCCGATAGACCCGCACCCGTAACGCTTTGAACGCCCACAGCAGCTCATTCGGCTGCAGCAGGTAGGCAGCGTTGGTGGGGTGACCGAGCTGCGCTTGCTCTTGAGTATACGTCTCATAGACCACCATGCCGCCCGGTTTTAGTGCGCCGATGATTTGTGGGAAGAGGTCGCGTTGCAGATAGTAGAAACAGACGACCACATCGTAAGTTGCTGCGGGGAGGGCGATGGCGGTCAAATCTCGCCCCTGAGCCTCGAGCTGAACCCCGGTGCGTTGCGCCAATTGCAAAGCGTGGCTCACGGCTACATCAGAGATGTCGATGCCACTCACGGAGAAGCCATGCCGGGCCAGATAGATGGCGTTGTGGCCATCGCCCATGGCCAGTTCAAGCGCACGACCGCGCGGCAGTAGCTCCAGATGATCACGCAAAAAGGGATTGGGGGAAGTCGCCGCGAGGTGACCCCGCGCCGCGTAGCGCGTATTCCACCGTTGGCGCTCATCCATGGCACGCCCTGCCTTCCATATGGCTCGTGCTCCAGTCGGCTTCCGGCTAGCGTGGTTGTCACAGGTCTGTTAGAGTAACTAAAAGCTATGCATATAGACAGATCAGAAGGCGGCGCTGTTCCCGTTTGACCGTCTGAGGGGACCGGGTTCACCCTAACCGAGCCTTTGTGAGGCATGGTTCTTCGCAGAGGAGGGAAGGTATGGATGCGATCACGATTGACCCCGCACACGATGCGTTGATCATCGTCGATGTTCAGAACGACTTTTGCCCGGGCGGATCGCTCGCCGTCCCGGATGGCGATCAAGTGGTCGCTCCGATCAATCGACTGTTACAATACCCCTGGCTCACCGTGGCCACGAAAGATTGGCATCCCGCCAACCATTGTTCGTTCCAACAGCAGGGAGGACCGTGGCCACCACATTGTGTGCAGGGGACCGTTGGGGCAGAGCTGCACCCACAGCTTGAGAGCTCGAAGATCCAGGTGGTCATCACCAAGGGATCTCATCCCGATCGCGATGCCTATTCGGGGTTCGATGGCACGAAGCTGGCGGAAATCCTCCGGGAGCGGGGGGTGAAACGGGTTGTGGTGTGTGGGCTCGCCACGGATTATTGTGTCCGTGCCACAGCCCAAGATGCCCTCAAGGAAGGGTTTGAGGTGCTGGTACTGGAGGATGCCATTCGCGGGGTAGAGGTCAATCCTGGCGATTGTCAGCGAGCGGTAGATGCACTGAAGGCTGCTGGCGCCCGCTTCGTCGCCTCCGCCGAACTCAGTCTGAATTGACACTCAGCCATACGAGGGGCGGATCGGTCGACGCCCCTCGTGACCTGTTGCGGTGAGGTCTTCACGCCATTAAGGGTGGAGGAATAACTCCGGCTGCACGGTGGTCATCTCACGCGCTGCGACGGCGGCGATGGCGTTCACCGTCAACTTTGAACCTGCGACAGCCCGCGGATTCTTCACGATGAGCCGCTTGGCTAGGTCCCGAGCGGCGTCCAACAATACTTCCGGCGGCACGATTCGATTAATCAACCCCCAGGAGAACAAATCCTCAGACCTATAGCGCTCGCACGTCAGGATGATCTCTTTGGCGCGTGCCAGCCCCACCATGCTCACTAAACGGCTGGTCGAACCCAGCCCCAACGGTACCCCGAGATCCACCTCCGGCAGCCAAAATTGCGCCCCTGGCACGGCGATACGGAAATCACAGGTCAGGGCTAAGCCCCATCCTCCGCCAATGGCATAGCCGTTGATGGCGGCGATCGTGACTTGCTCGAGGTTCTCAAATAGCGCAAACGAGCGTCCGATCAACCGCGCTCGGCGGTTACGGGCTTGGGCGAAGAGCCGCTGACGCTCGTTGGGATCGGTGACCCCTTTGACGATGCTCAGATCCGCACCGGCACAGAAAGCGTGGCCCATCCCGGTGAGGATCACTGCGCGAGCGTCGGCGTCATCCCGCAGTGCTAAGGTAATCTGCTCGAATTCGCTTAACATCTCTTCGTTAATCGGGTTGCGCTTTTCCGGACGGCTCAACGTCAGCGTGACGATGCCATCAGCGCGCTCGACCGTGAAATTTCGATACATCGACACTCCCTCCAGACCGTCATACCGTTCGTCTCTCGTCGTCTCTCGATCTACTGTAGCCGGTAAGCGTTCCGATACTACCCAAGCTTCCCGAAAGGATGCAACATGAGAATCCGCTGGGGAGGTGCGCTGGGTCAACCCCAACAGGGGGAGGCGGGGAACAACGCGGAGACCAGTTCTGCAATGTGCTGACGCATCTCTCCCCGAGGTGTGGAACAGCCTCGCGCCAAGGTGCAGGAGGATCTAAGGTCGGGACTGCCGGTTGCAGGGTGAGCCCTAGCGCGACCGGATCATGACGACGTTCAGCATGCGCCCCGACCGCATGCCGTCTCGACGGTAGGAGTAAAACCATTGCGCATGACAAGCTGTACACAGATCCGCGCTCCAGATGTGTTGTGAGGGCACGCCGATGGCGCGGAGTTGGAGGAGAATGGCGCGTTGCAGGTCGAGATACACATGATACGGCCGACTGGGGCGGACAACCGAGTCGGCGGCGGAGAATTGCGCCAGAAAGGGGACGGCGCTGGCGGCATCGACCTCATAACAGCAGCTACCAATTCCCGGGCCTATGGCGGCGAAGACGGCGTCGGGGCGCAGGCCGAACCGCTCGCATATTTGAGACACCGTGGTTGGCACGATCCGTTCCGCTGTGCCCCGACGCCCCGAGTGGACGATGCCGATCGCTGGCACGGTTGGCACAACCAGCACCACGGGGAAGCAATCGGCGGTGATAACCGCCAGAGGGATCTCGGGGCAGTCGGAGATCAGGGCATCCGCCTGCGTTCCTCGAACCGATGTCGGGTCATCGCCTGTGCTCAGGAAGACGACACGCTGGCCATGTACCTGTCGAAGGGTCACGAGACATTCAGGATCAAACCCTACAGCCCGCCCAAACCGCTGCCGATTCTGCACCACGCGCGTGCGGTCGTCACCGCTGCCAAATCCCAAATTCAAGGTGGCATAAGGGGCTTCGCTCACCCCGCCAAGGCGCGTACTGAAGGCCTGTAACACCGGCCAGTTGGCACGCATGGGCCTGCACGACAAAAACGATACGTGGTCGTGGGTTTCGAGGCAGAAGGCGTTCATCATGAGTACATCCCGTAGCGTTCTGGCGTGACTTCTGCACAGGCACACGCCTCGAGGGTAACCCCTTATCGCTGTCCCCGAGGCGTGTGACAATGCTTAAGACGCTGCCATGGCGTGGCCTGCGACGATCACGACTGGCTGCGTTTGCGTAGGAAAGTGGGGATCTCCAAATTCTTCTCATCCAGAGCCGCCACGGCGACGCGGTCGCGGCCCCGCTCGTTCCCGAATGTGCGCCGGACCGGACTGACGGCGGGGGCAGGGCTGACGGCCCTCGGTTCGTCCTGCGAGATGACCTTGGGCTTTTTCGGTGCCGTTAGCGTTGGAGGCGGCGCCGCCTCGTCTTTCGCATAGCCGAAGCCTGTGGCGATCACGGTGACGCGGATCTCGCCTTCGAGATTGTCGTCGATCACCGCACCAAAGATGATTTGTGCGTCCTCATACGCCACCTCTTTGATGATCGAGGAAGCTTCGTTCACCTCAAACAGCGTCATGTCAGGACCACCCGTGATGTTGATCAGGACGCCACGGGCGCCTTCGATGGAGGACTCCTCCAAGAGGGGGCTGGAAATTGCTTTCTGGGCGGCCTCGACGGCGCGATCTTCGCCCCGTGCGACGCCGGTCCCCAGGAGCGCCATACCCATTTCCTGCATGATCGTCTGGACATCGGCGAAGTCCAGGTTGATCAAACCGGGGATGGTAATGAGGTCGGAGATGCCCTGCACGGCTTGCCGCAAGACATCATCGCAGATGCGGAAGGCGTCGCGCAGAGAGGTCTGCTTACCCACCACCGTGAGCAACCGCTGGTTCGGGATGGAGATCAGGGTGTCACAGGCGCTGCGCAGTTCGCGCAACCCCGTCTCGGCCTGGAACAAGCGACGTTTGCCCTCGAACAGAAAGGGTTTGGTCACGACCCCAACGGTCAAACAGCCTTTCTCCTTGGCAATACTGGCGATGATCGGTGCCGCGCCCGTCCCGGTCCCACCACCCATGCCGGCGGTGACAAACACCATATCGGCGCCATCGATGAGCTCAGACAACCGCTCTACATCTTCCATGGCCGCGCGCTTGCCGATATCTGGGTTCGCGCCGGCTCCCAAGCCCTTCGTGAGTTGACTGCCGAGTTGGATTTTGGTCGGTGCCAGGTTTGAACCCAGAGCCTGCAGATCTGTGTTGGCGGCGATGAACTCCACCCCCTCCACGTGTGCCTGAATCATCGAATTGATGGCATTACCGCCGCCGCCACCGACGCCGATCACTTTTATCTTCGCTGGTGCCTTCGCTTCTTCGTCTAACTCGTACATCGGCCCCCTCCTTCGGCACTAATGGATCGAATGATCACCACGCCCTCACGATAAACCTCGCTGCTTCGGATACCCTTGTCCCGCTCACGACTCAGACTCAGATTTGCGCCAGACCGTCTTGAGAAGTCGCCCACCCCCAGCCAGATTGCAGACCTTTAAGACTCTGGGCTTCCAGTCATGATCCCTGAACTCACGGACAATGCTAGGCCGTTCCCAGGGGCGAGAATTCTCTTCCCTACCATTGGCTAGAAGAAGTTTTGCCACCAAGTGGCCAGACGTTGAAAGAGGCTCCCAACTCCTTTCCGGCTCGTAGGTGTCGAGGTTGCCGCCAGAATGTGATCGCGGCCAAGCAGGGCCAACCCAACGCTAGTCGTGTACATCGGATTCTGTACGAGATCGGCGAGGCCGCCGATATTCAGAGGCGAGCCGAGCCGCACCGGCAACTCAAAGATCGCCTCAGCGGCTTGCCCCATGCCGGGCATCGCTGCCGCGCCGCCTGTCAGGACGATACCTGCCGCGAGCCCTGCATAGCAACCGCTCTGCTGAATACGTTGCAGCGCCAAAGCGAACATCTCCTCCACCCGGTACTCAATGATCTCCCCGATAAGCTTCCGTGGTGTTGACTGCATGACTTTCGACCCCAGCACTGGGACAGCCACCATGTCGTCGGCTTTCATCAAGCCGAGCAGGGCACAGCCATGCTGCTTTTTGAGACGCTCAGCCTCAGCAACCGGCGTCCGCAACCCGACGGCAAGGTCATGGGTGATGTGATTGCCGCCCACGGGAAGGCTGCAGAGGTGCCGCAGGGTTCCGCCGCCGTAGATCGCTATATCGGATGTACCCCCGCCGATATCGATGACTGCGACGCCCAATTGTCGCTCGTCATCGCTTAGCACCGCGCGAGCGCAGGCGATCTGTGTCGGGATGATATCTAAGACGTCGATTCTCGCGGCCTGTGTCACCTTCCTCACGCTCTCCAGGACAGGAGTGGTGGCCGTAGTGACCTCAGCGACGATCCCAAGCTTAGAGCCCACCATGCCGACGGGATTGGCAATGCCGACCTCGCCATCGAGTCTGAACTCGATGGGTACGACTTGGAGAATTTCGGTGTTGGCCGGCAGGGCGAGCAAGCGTGCCGTCTCCAGTACCTGTTGGACGTCTTTGGCCGTTACCTCCTTTGTTGCGAGTTCGATGGAGCCCTCTGTCGTCAACGCCTCAACTTGGCCGCCGCCAAGCCCCACATAAACGCCGCCAACACGAACACCTGCCATGACCTCAGCATCTTCGATGGCCAAAGCCATCGCCTCGGCCGTGCTCTCGATGTCGACGATGAGCCCTTTCCGCAACCCTTTGGAAGGACGGTGGCCGACCCCGATCACTTCCAGGCCGCCCTCCGCTGTGAGTTCCCCAACCACCGCACTGATCTTGGTGGTGCCGATATCCAGACCTACCACCAGGTTAGTGTGCTTGCCCACTGCCACTCCCCCTCTTCTGTAGCCGGCCAGGGCTTTGTGATATCCGAGTCGTGGTCTTGACCACGATCTTGTTAGCCAAGGTGAGATCGATCGCGTCAATACGCTGAACTCTCGAGCGCAAGGCGTCTTCCACGATAGACAAGAACGCGAATTTTTCTTCCACGGTCGAAAGGTCTGCTCCGACGATCAGCTTGCCCCGACGCGTGTGCAGGATGTAACGTTCAGGATTGATGATCTCGATGTGCGACAGACCAACGTCACGAAAAAAGGCATGATCCTGGATTTGGGCGAGGATGCGTAACCCGGCCACCACGCTGGCGTCTGTCACCTGCTGCCCAAGGATTCCTGCCGGTTCGCCTGGCATCGTGAGGCGCGGCAGGCTGGACGATTCTTTCGGACCGGGCGGCCCCAAGATATATCCCTCGCCATCGACGACAGACGCCGTACGACCGACGAGGATAGCGCTCGGTCTGCGTTCATAAACGATGAGTTCGAGTTCGTTGGGAAGGAGGCGATGGACCAGGACATCGCGGATCCAGGGATGGCGTAGAAGGCGGGCGCGGACGCGTTCCCCGTCAATGCGCCACAGACTCACCCCACGTGGAATCTGCGCCAGATCCATAAGCTCTTGCTGGGACACACGTTCCGCACCGTATACTCGCACTGCAGTCACGTGAAAGTAGCGATGATCCCGCAGCAGCCAACCCGACAGCCCGCCCAGAGCGACCAACACGACAAGGCCCGGCGCGATCCAGATGGCCAGCCGTGCCCACCGCGAGCCACGCCCTCTTTCCTCGGAGATGCGTCGGTTACTCCCCAACAATGCGAACCTCCTCCTCTAGGAGGACGTCGGTTTGCACAAACACCCGGTGCTTGACTTCGTCGATAAGGGCCAGGACATCGTCGGGCGAGGCATGCCCCAAATTGACGATGAAGTTTGCATGCTTAGGTGAGACTTGCGCATCGCCCACCCGATGGCCCTTCAGGCCAACTTGCTCGATGAGGCGTCCGGCTCTCTCCGCGGGGGGATTTTTGAAGACCGAACCGGCGTTGGGCTGCGACAGCGGTTGGCTCTGGCAACGACATCGATAAATACGCCTCACCTCGGCACGCACCTGGCCGGCATCCGCCTTGCGTGTGCCCAGAATCGCCTCCAGGACGACGCTACCGGCCGGCAGTTCGGCGCGTCGATATCCCACAGCGACCTCGTGTCGCGCTCGTTCGACGATGCATCCGTCGGGGAGCAGAAGGGTGACACGCTCGACGACATCCCAGGTGCTGCCGACATCGGTGCCGGCATTCATGACAACAGCGCCTCCCATCGTCCCGGGAATGCCGACGGCGAACGTCAGCCCCGTCAAGCCTTGGTGGATCATCAGATGGAGGAGCCTCGGAAGAGGGACTCCGGCCCCCACCCGTAAGCGCACGAGCTCGCCGGCTTGGACGTTGTCCAGCGATGTCGAATCAAGCAGACAGAGGTGATTGAGCGCCAGGCGCAGCGACACCACCAGGCCGCGGACCCCCCCCGACCGCACGATGAGGTTCGTGCCATTGCCGAGGATCGTCAAAGGTACTCCCTGGGTCCGACCCCAGGCTATGAGCGCTTGCAATTCATCGACATCCGCGGGGATCGCCAGCAGATCGGCTGGGCCGCCGACGCGCAAGGAGGTGTAACGGGCCATCGGCACATGAGCCAAGCGTGGACCGCGCATCCAGCTAAGAGCCGCTTCCAACGCAGACGTCACGCTGCCTCTCCCTTCCCAAGCGCCGCGAGAACCTGCTCGCCGACTTTCCATACATCGCCGGCGCCCAGGGTCAGCACGACATCCCCGGCTTCTATGAGACCCAGGAGATGCGAAGCCAATTCTTCTTTGCGGGGGATGAAGATCGCCCGGGGATGCCCCAGCGCCCGGACCCCCTCATGAATCAATCCACCACTCACACCCGGAAGCGGCGGCTCACCAGCGGCATAGATCTCGGTCAAGAGCAGGATGTCGGTGCGCAGAAGCGGCGGACAGAACTCCTGCCAGAGCGCCTGGGTGCGGGTATAACGATGCGGCTGGAACGCCACGACGAGGCGTTTATGCGGCCACACCAGCCGGGCAGTGCGCAGTGTGGCCTCGATTTCGGTGGGATGATGGCCGTAATCGTCGATGACGATGACGCCGCCGGCCTGGCCCTTCAACTCAAACCGTCGCTGAATACCGGTGAATTCGTGCAGCGCCTCTTGGATGCATTTGAATGGGATATCGAGCTCCAATCCAGTGGCGACGGCGGCTAAGGCGTTCTGAATATTATGCCAGCCGGGGATGCTTAAGCGGATGGGGCCGACCTCTTGACCGCGGCGCATAACGAGAAACTCGCTGCCCAAGCCTTCAACCCGCACCTCCCGCGCCGCGTAATCGGCGTCGCCTCGCAGACCGTACGTCAAGACGCGCTTCGACAGCCGGGGAACGATGGCGCGAATATTGGGCTCATCGGCGCAGACGATGCAGAACCCGTAGAAGGGCACTTTATCGAGGAATTGCGCAAAGGCCGCCTGGATGTCCGCGAGATCTTTGTAATAATCCAGGTGCTCGCGGTCGATGGTGGTCACGACCGCGACCATGGGGTTGAGGCGTAGAAATGAGCCGTCGCTCTCGTCCGCCTCGGCCACCATGAACTCACCTTGGCCCAGCTTGGCATTGTAGCCCAGGCTGTTGAGGCGCCCGCCGATGACCATCGTGGGGTCGAGCCCGCCCTTGGCCAACACGGTGGCGATGAGCGACGTCGTGGTGGTTTTGCCATGACTCCCCGCCACGGCCACGCCGTACTTCATGCGCATCAGCTCAGCCAGCATCTCGGCGCGGGGGATGACCGGAATTTTGCGCGCCTTGGCGGCGACGACCTCGACGTTATCCAGCGTGACCGCCGAGGACACCACCACTACATCGACATCTGCCACCTGCTCAGCGCGATGGCCATAGAAGCAGCGCACTCCCAGGCTCGTCAACCGTTTGGTGATCTCTGATTCCGTCAAATCCGAGCCGCTGACCGCATAGCCCAGATTGCACAGGACTTCAGCGATGCCACTCATGCCGATGCCGCCGATGCCGACGAAATGAATGCGCTCGGCTTTACGAAACATCCTGGCTCCTTATAATCGGCAGAGTTCTAGACACAGGAGGGCGACCCGTCTCGCAGCGTCGGGTCTCCCCAACGCCATACAGCGTGCCGCCATGTCGGCCACCTCCTTGGGATGATGCATGAAATGCCGGATCTGTTCCGCCAATGTCTGACCGCTGAGGTCGCGGTCGGGAATCACCACAGCAGCCCCCGCCGTCGCCAACACGCGAGCGTTGTGCTCCTGGTGATTGTTCGCGGCGTACGGGAACGGCACTAGGATGGCCGGGCTCCCGGTCGCCATGAGCTCGGCAATGGTGGTCGCGCCGGCACGGCAGATGACCATGTCAGCCTGGCGATACTCAGCAGCCATATCTTGAATATAGGCATGCACCACGCCAGGAAATCCTCGTTCCCTATATGACGCTTGCACCGTCGGGTAGTCCTGCTGGCCCGTCTGATGCGTGACCCATAGCGTTTCCCAGTGGGCAGCCAACAACGGCAGGGCGTCGAGCATGGCGGTATTGAGATGATGTGCACCTTGGCTGCCGCCAAACACGAAAAGATGGAACCGGCCGTTGGGGGTGGGCTTCTGGTCACGTACTTCCCAGATCGCCGGCCGCACGGGATTGCCCGTCACAATAGCCTTCCCCCTGGGAAAATGCTCCACCGACTCGTCGAACGAAACCGCCACCCGATCCACAAGACGAGCTAGTAGGCGATTGGTCAGGCCCGGAATGACATTTTGCTCATGGCTGACCCGCGGCAGACCCAGCACCCAGGCTGCCAGCATCACCGGTGCCGCGACATAGCTTCCCAGCCCGAGCACCACATGCGGTTGCAGCCGCCGCAAGATCTTGAAGGCCTCGCCGAATCCTTGGAGCAGCTGCCTCACCGCCCTCGCTTGCTGGCTCGGCGTCCGTCGTGCCCATCCAGATGCGGTAATGCCCAAGTACGTGAAACCTTGACGCGCCAGGATCTCGCGCTCTACTCCCGCCTTGGACCCGATAAAGATGATCCTGGCACGAGGATCCCACCGCTTGAGCTCCTGGGCTACAGCAATCCCTGGGTAGAGATGGCCGCCGGTTCCTCCTCCTACGATGACGAAGCGCATGTCACCATCAACCCTTCGCCGCCCTTTCCCGGCCCATGTGAGGCCTTGTCAGACTGTCCGCCGCCATAGGGACAGCAGCTGCCCTGGACACCATCGTCCGCGCTGAGATGCCCAATAACACGCCGACCGACGTCAGCATCACCACGAGGGATGATCCCCCCAGGCTCACGAACGGTAACGGCAGCCCCTTGGTCGGTAAGAACCCCACGACCACAGCGACGTTCATGATCGCTTGTAAGAGGATCAAACTGGTGATCCCACTGGCGAGATAGCGCCCAAAGGGATCCTCCGTACGTCTGGCCACCGACACGCCGCTCCAAAGCAATATCCCGAACAGGGCCAGGATGACCAGGCAGCCGATGAAGCCAAATTCTTCGCCGATGACGGCGAACACGAAATCGGTATGCGCCTCGGGCAAGAAGAATAGCTTCTGTTTGCCGGCCCCCGGCCCGACACCTGTGAGTCCTCCCTTCCCGAACGCCAGCAGCGATTGGACGATTTGAAAACCGGCGTCGGAGCGCGCCGCCCATGGGTCCCAGAAGGCCAGGAGGCGCCGCCAGCGGAATCCCACATGCACGAGCATGAGATACAAGAACGGCGACAATCCGAGCCCTGATGCCAACAGATAGCGAACCGGTACGCCGCCGATGAACAGCACGAGGGCCGCGAGGCCCGCCAGCAACACGGCGGTTCCAAGGTCGGGCTGCATCAGGATGAGGCCGAAGATCAGACCGACCACTCCCAGCAGCGACAGGTATTGCGGCAGCAGCTGACCTTGCCATTGATGGATCGCGGCTAGCCGATGGGCCAGGTAGATGATCAGCGTCAACTTGGCGACTTCGGCCGGTTGGAATGACCACCGCCCGAATTGCAACCACCGCCGGGCGCCTCCGGCTTCTTTGGCGAGTGCCGGCACATAGACTAAGATCAAGACGATCACCGTCGCCAACAGCGTCCAACGGGCCCAGCGCTGAAGATGTCGGTAATCGATCTGCATGACGGTGGCCATGGACACCAGTCCCAGCGCCGCATAGAGCACCTGGCGCCGAAAGAAGAAATAGGGATCGTGATGACGTTCCATCGCGATCACGGCACTGGCGCTGTAGACGGCCACGACACCGATCCCGGTCAGCAGCACAGATGCGATCAAAATGCCAGGGTGACATCGTTGTATCCACACCATAGGCCAAACCGGGAGTCGATCCGCACATCGTTCTCGGCCTTGGCCGCTTTAGGACATGCGCGCTGCCCGCCCTGATCAGGCATTAGCGCAGCTTCAGGGTGCTAAGACTCAACAGGGCCAGGACGATGGCAATGATCCAAAAACGCACGATGACTTTCGACTCTTTCCAGCCTTTCTCTTCGAAGTGATGGTGTAAGGGCGCCATACGAAAAATGCGCTTCCCCGTGAGCCGGAACGACAGGATTTGCAAGAGGACCGACAGCGCCTCGATGAAAAAAATCCCCCCTACTAAGGGCAAGAGCATCTCATGTTTGACCAACACCGCCATCGTGCCCAAAGCCCCTCCCAGCGCCAGACTGCCGATATTCCCCATAAACACCTCGGCGGGATAGGCGTTGAACCAGAGAAATCCTAAGCTGGCGCCGATGAGGGCGCCTCCAAAGATGGCCACTTCGCCACCGCTTTTGATGTAGGGAATCAGTAGATACTGGGCAAACTGGGCATGCCCGGCCACGTAGGCGATGACGGTAAAGGCAAATGTGGCGATGATCAATGGCCCTGTAGCTAGGCCATCCAGGCCATCGGTGAGGTTCACGGCGTTACACGTCCCGACGATGATGAACATTACAAATGGGACGTACCATAAGCCGAGATCAGGCATCACCTCCTTGAAAAAGGGGAAGGTGACCTGCGTCGCCACCGATGGATCCTCAGGGTAGAGGTATAGAAACAAGGCCACGCCGAGGGCCACAGTCGTCTGTGCCAGCAGCTTTTCCCCGATGGCCATACCATGCCGCCGCAGCCTGGCCAGCTTCAGCCAATCATCGAGGAAGCCAATGGCGCCGAAGGCGAAGGTCGCGCTGAGCAGCAACCAGATATAGCGGTTCGTGAGATCCGCCCAGAGCACGGTTGGCACGGTTAACGACCACAGAATGAGCAGCCCGCCCATCGTCGGCGTGCCGGCTTTCTGCTGATGCGATTTCGGCCCGTCCTCGCGAATCGTCTCGCCGATCTGATGGCGCCGCAGTTGGCGGATCAGCCACGGGCCCAGTATCAGACAAATGAGCAAGCCGGTGAGGATGGCATAGGCGCTGCGAAACGTCAGGTAGCGGAAGACGTTGAAGCCTGGGAAAATGGCGTGCAATGGATACAACAAATGGTAGAACATGCGATGTCCTTCAGGGCGAGTTCCAGCCAGCTCGACACCTGGTACGGGAGATTTCAGGCGAAGCCCTCACGGTCCTCCACTGCATCACCTTTGTATCGCCATCTCTGGGGTAAAACCCAGCGCCCGCAAGGCCTCACGGGCGACCTGACGATCGTCAAAGGGATAGCGTTGCGCGCCGAGGATTTGATAGGTCTCATGACCCTTGCCAGCGATGACGACGACGTCCCCCGCACGCGCCAACGCGATGGCTTTATGGATGGCCTGGGCTCGATCCTCGATAATGTCATAGGCCCCCTGGCGGGGAGCTGCTCGTACCCCTGTCTCAATGGCGCGAATGATCTCCATCGGATCTTCCGTCCGCGGGTTATCCGAAGTGATCAGGACGAGGTCGGCGTGCTCCGCCGCGACATGGCCCATGGTCGGTCGCTTGCTGCGGTCGCGATCGCCGCCGGCCCCGAAGACAACGATCAGCCGCCCCGTCGTCAGACGACGTGCTGCCGTCAGGACATTGCGCAGGGCATCAGGCGTATGCGCATAGTCGACGAGCACGCAGAAGGGCTGCCCCGCCTCGATACGTTCAAACCGACCAGGGACGGCGACCAGCCCCTCGATCCCTCGGGTGGTTCGCCCTAAATCCCATCCCAGACCAGTCGCTAGCGCCAGCACGCCGAGCATGTTGTAGACGTTGTGCCGCCCCACTAATTGGGAGTGGATTTCGACGACCTGATCGCGCAGGCGCACTTTAAGATGCGTGCCCTTCGCCTCCACCGTTACGTCCTCAGCACGCACGTCGGCCTCGGGCGCAAACCCGTAGGTGAGCACGGGGGCTTGAGCCTCGGTCAGGAGCGTTTTGCCCGCTGGATCATCACTGTTCACGACCGCTATGCCAGGGCGGTATTCCGTGAACAGGCGCGCTTTCGCCGCATAATAGGCCTGCATATCCCGGTGAAAATCGAGATGGTCCTGGCTTAAATTGGTGAACAGCGCGCCAGCGAAACGGCACCCCCAGACGCGATCTTGAGCCAGCGCATGAGATGAAACCTCCATGGCACAATGGGTCACCCCCGCCTGGACCATGTCGCGCAAGAGTCGTTGCAGATCTTCAGGCCCCGGAGTCGTCTGCTCAGCGGGGTACTCGATGCCGCCATAGCGGTAGGTCACCGTGCCGATCACCCCAGGGGTCAACGCATGAGCACGCCAGATCGCTTCGAGCAGATAGGTAGTGGTCGTCTTGCCGTTGGTGCCGGTGACCCCAATGAGCGACAGCTGATGCGATGGGTGCCCGTGGAAGGCGGTGGCGAGGTGGGCGATGGCGCGGCGGGAATCAGCCACGACGATGCTGGCGATATGCGCCGGCAATGCGACATCGTCCGAGCGTTCCATAATGATCGCGACGGCTCCGCGCGCCACGGCCTCCGGTATGAAGCGACGGCCATCTGCCCTGGCGCCTGTGATGGCGACGAACGCATAGCCCGCCTCCACTTTCCGGGAATCTGCGGTCACCCCGGCGATGGGCTGGACCAACGAGCCTCCATCATTGCGGTAGGGCAGGCCTTCGAGGACCTCCGCCAACGTCACCATACGCCTTTGCTCTCCCGAGATCCTGACGCAACCACTTCATCTATGGGCTTTTATTGGCTTTGTCAGCCTTCTTGCGCGACTTACGGGCTGCTTGGGGATCGATGTTGAAGAAATATTCATGGATGGACACGGACAGCTGAGTCGCTGTCTGGAGCATCAGATCCCGCATATTCTCCACGAAATTCCAAGTCGAGATCATCGGCAGGGCATCCCCTGGACGATGCCCTTCGATCATCGCGATAGATGGGCTCTCCAGCGTGCGGGTCCGCTGATTCTCCGGCGGCACTCGGAGCAGTCGCATCGTGTGTGCAGCAATAGCTTGGAAGGCGGGCGCCGCGGCGATGCCTCCCCACGCCGCTTCCCCCTGAGGCTCATCGAGGCTGATGAGAATGGCTACCTGCGGTTGCCGTGCTGGGAGATAGCCCACGAATGAAGCGATCGTTTTCTGCGACGAATATTTGCCGATCGCGGCGTCGTACTTTTGCGCCGTACCCGTCTTGCCAGCGACGCTATAGCCTTCGACGGCGGCAGCCTTGCCAGTCCCCCGTTCGACCACTCCCTGTAAGAGCGCCGTCACCTGACGCGCTGTCGCCTCCGAGACGACGCGACGCACCGCCGCCGGCCGCACTTCCTGCACGACCTCTCCTTCCTTCATCACCGCTCTCACCAAGTGCGGACGCATGAGAACCCCTCCATTGGCGAGGGCGGAGAAGGCGGTGACCAGTTGCAGCGGCGTGACCGCCAGCTCTTGTCCGATCGACAGCGAGGCCAATGATAGCTCGGACCACTGCGATGGAGGGCGTAGCAAGCCTGCAGCTTCGCCCGGAAAATCGACGCCGGTACGACTGCCCAGACCGAAGCGGCTGAAGTACTCGTGGAGGCGCTCTTTCCCTAAGCGCTGGCCGACTTTGATGGCGCCGACGTTGCTGGATTTCTCTAAGACTTCCCGGAAGGTCAACCACCCGAATTTCTCGTGGTCTCGCATCCAGGTGGTCGCCACTTGGATCCCGCCCTGCTCGCCATAGAACATGTCATCCGGCCGGACCAAGCGCTCTTCAAGCGCTGCCGCAGCGAGGATGGCCTTCAGGGTGGAACCCGGCTCAAAGGTATCAGTAATGCCGCGTTCACGCCAGATCCTCGGTGAAAATTCGCGAAATCGATTGGGGTCGAAGATTGAATCATTGGCAAGGGCCAAGATTTCCCCGGTCGACGGATCCATGATGATAGCCACCCCACCGCGCGCCCCTACCTTGGCTGCCTGGGCGCGCAACTCCCGCTCTGCGATAAACTGGAGGCGTTCGTCGATCGTAAGCACCAAGTCGTGGCCTCGCGGCAGCTCCCGTACGCTCTCCGAGCGCAGGGTAATGGGGCGGCCATGCGCGTCGCGATCCAGCACCACCCGCTCTGCCTCTCCGGCCAAGACCCGATCGTAGCCGTGCTCGAGGCCTTCCAATCCCCCCTCATCGGTGCCCGCAAAGCCGATGACGTGTCCTGCTAAACTTTGCTTCGGATAGAATCGCCGGCTTTCGGTGAGCAGACCGATCCCCTTAAGGCCAAGAGCGCGCACGGCCGCCGATTCCTGGGGTGTCACTTTGCGCTTCAGCCACACGAACTGGCGATCGCTGCCAAGTTTGTCTACGATGCTCGCTTCGTCAATGTGTAGAATGCGCGCCAGTGTCGCGATCGCTTCAGGGTTGTTGGTGAGTTCGCTGGGATTGAGGTAGACCGAATCCCGATCGACACTCAGCCCTAGCTCGCGCATGCGCCGATCGTAAATGGTGCCACGTTTACCCCGCAGTTCGACGACCTTCTGGTGCTGACGCTCAGCCAGGCTGGCTAATTGGTGATGTCGCAAGATTTGGATATCGAATAAGCGCACCGCTAACGCCATCAACATGAGCGAAAAGAAGCCCGCCAGAAGATAGAGACGCATCGCAGAAAACCGCTCCGCAAATCGATGGCTCATCGCTGCTTGGACTCACGTACGAGGACAAACACCTGGTCAGGTTTCGGTGTCACCATGCCGAGTTCTTCCGCGGCGACTCGAAACACGCGCTGCGGATCTTTGAGCGCCGCCAGCTCTAGGCGCAGGTGATCACGCTCTTGGATGAGATCGCTCATGCGCCGTTCAGCGGCTTGCAACCGGTACGCGAGGCGGACGCCCTGGACCCGTGGCCACATATATACGCCGACCCCTAAGAAACAGAGGAAGGCACAGAAAAGAAGCGGTCCGAGGTAGCGACGGCGCGGCGTAGAGGTGAAGACTTGCGGGTCTTTAAGCTGGTGCTGGGGTAGGGGAGGGTGCGAGAGGATCATCGACGGTGGCAACTGATGCGCGTGGCTTGTCCGAAGCATCGAGTCTCCTTCCCCTACGAGGTGATACTATACGTAAGGCGTTATCTCCTTAACTCGGACATGACCTTCGGTTACAGTCGCTCAAGGACGCGTAGCTTTGCGCTACGCGCGCGCGGATTCACTTGTCGTTCGGCAGGCGAGGCGGTTACCGGTTTGCGCGTTAGCACGCGCAGAGCGAAGGAAGGAGCTGGAGGAGCCTGCTCCAGGCGCCGAAACGTTTGTTTAACGATGCGATCTTCGAGGGAGTGATACGCGATGACGCATAGTCGTCCACCCTCGCGTAAACACATCGCCGCTTCCGGTAACGTCCTTTCCAGCGCTGTCAGCTCCTGGTTCACCGCGATCCGTAAGGCCTGGAACGTGCGAGTCGCCGGATGGATACGGGGCGGTCTGGCCGCCGGTGGTATCACTTGGGTCACGAGCGCTGCCAGCTCTGCCGTGGTTTGTAGCGGTTTCCGTCGCCTGGCCCGTACGATGGCTCGCGCAATACGTCGTGCCCAGCGCTCCTCTCCATAGCCTTGGATGAGGGCCATGAGGTCGGGTTCGGCCAAGCGGTTGATCAGCATCGCGGCCGTTTCTCCGTGGGTCCGATCCATCCGCATGTCTAGTGGCCCCTCATGCATGAAGCTAAAACCGCGCTCGGGCGCCTCAAGCTGATAAGAGGACACGCCTAGGTCGAGCAGCACACCATCGACGCACGATAGCCCAAGCTCATGCACTATGGACCGCATTTCGCTGGCCAGCCGATGGGCGATGTACACCCGCTCTCCGAAGGCAGCCAGCCGCTGGCATGCTCTGCCCAAGACTTCACGGTCGCGGTCAAGGCCGATGAGACGGCCGTCCGCAGCACTGGCTCGTAAAATGGCTTCAGCATGACCACCCTCACCCAACGTCGCATCCACATACACCCCTGCGGGATGCGGGCGGAGAAAGTCGACGACTTCGTTTAGTAGGACAGGGACATGCTTATAGGGGTGGCCGGAGGCCGTCTCTAAACAACTCCGGGCGCGAAACTCGGGCATCGCGTAACTCGAAGATCTTCTGGGCGATTTCCTCTTCTCGCCCGTGTAAACTGCGCTGATAGTCTTCCCAAGCGGTGCGGCCCCAAATGTCGAAGTGACGATTGAGCCCAACGATGACGACATCGCCATTCAGTTGCGCCTTGGTGCGCAGATGGGGTGGCACAAGAATGCGCCCCTGAGTGTCGAGTGCACACTCCGCAGCATTCCCGAACAGCACATGGTAGAGATCACGGGCATCCTGATGCAGGCCAGGCATGGAGCAAGTCTCAGTCAAGATTGCGGCCAGGGTCTCCCATTCAGCCCTGGGATAGACGCTGATGCGTGATCCGATCGAGGATAAGACGAGTTCAGGGGTGTTCTGCTGCAGTGTAGGTTGGTATGTCGTGTGCAAAATCTCGCGGAAGCGGCCCGGGATGCTCAGGCGGCCCTTGTCGTCGAGCTTGAGCTGGAAGGTCCCCATGAACATGCCACTATGTCCCACCGCATCCCACTTTCCCCCACTCGGTGGGACTACCATACCCCTCGCTTAAACCCTTGTCAAGATATTTTTTTGCCTCTGATGGTGCGGTGAATTGATAAATTTTGGATGGATAAGATTATTACTTTATGCGAATTATGCTTCTGGGAGTAGGTTTGTCAAGAGAAATCCAGATTTGCTGAGCGCTGCTTAGGCTTGATCGCCTGACGCGAACAATGATCGCCCCACGCCTCGGCCGATATGGCGGCGAGGGGAATTGAGCCCACTTCATTGGGCGCCCCGAAGAACGCGCTTATCTCCCACCCGAATGGTGAGTTTCTGGCTGTCGAAATACTCCAGGAGGGGAATGGCATATTTGCGCGACACCCCGAGGAGATCTTTAAATTCGACCGGAGTGATTTCCCGGTGTTCGCGCAGAAATTGCACCAGCGTAGCTTCCACCTTCTGCAATACTTCGCGGTGAAACACCACGTTTTCCTTCAACCGGACGGCCCGCCCCTGGTCGACCAGCACCTGCAATAATTCCCGATCGTGCCCCTTACCGATCTGCAGCTTCTCGAAAACCTCTTCGACACGCGGAGGCTGATAACCTCCGGCCAGAAATGCAGCTTCGACTTGACGCAAGAGCTGCTCGCGAGCGTCGTCGAGGGCGATCTGATGCGAAGCGAGGCGCACGCGATCGCGCTCGACCACCACTTCCCCTTGCGTTTGTAGCACCTCGAGGGCGAGCAGACATACGCGTTCGTCGAGCCCGCGCACTTTGGTGCGTAAATCCTCAAGCGAGGTCCCCGGCCTGAGAGGATGTTGACGATGAAAGGTGGCCAGATGCTCACGGAGCTCGGAGGTCAGGTGTCTGAAAGCCTGTTCATGCAGGTACCAACCCAGATCTGCGTTCACCGCCCGCGCCTTCCCACGCCGATGTAACGTGGCAGCAACCTGGCGGAGCTGGGACGCCGAGATCTCTATACGGGGTAGAAACTCCGCCAAACGTAGGCCTTGATGTTTCGACAGCTGTAAGTGGTGCAGAAACACGTCCTCCGGCGTCCCCTGCGCCAGCCGCTGGAAGTGCGTCGCCAGACCATCCTCGCCGCGACGATGCTTGGCCGGCTGGACGTCGAGGAGCATGCCCCCCCCGATGGTTTGCACTGGTGAGTAACTGCGAATCACATAGCGGTCGTGTGGCAGGGCGATGGCCGGCGCCTCCAGGCGAAATTGGACGTAGGCCTCGTCGCCCGGGCCCAATTCATCGCGATCGAGCAAGATCACCCGGCCCATGATTTCGCTGGTGCCGAGATGCAGGCGGACGCGGGCTCGATGCCGCAGTGGCCGGGGAACGTCGGCAAGGAGCTGCAGGGTGGCGTCAAGCATGAAGGTGGGAATGAACTCCCCGGGTCGTCCCAGGACATCGCCCCGCGTCAGTTCGACTTTTTCAATACCCTGTAAGTTGACAGCCGTGCGCTGCCCCGCCACCGCTTCGACAACGCTCTGGTTGTGGATCTGCAGGCCGCGCACCTTGACTTGCAGATTTTTGGGATAGATTTCGACCCGATCCTCGACCCGGACACTCCCCGAAAAGAGCGTCCCGGTGACCACTGTTCCAAAGCCGCGAATCGTGAACACGCGGTCGATCGGCAGCCGAAATTTCCCCTCCAAATGTTTGGCGGGAACTCGGGCCACCAATGTCTGTAAGGTCTTCTTGAGTTCGTCAAGCCCGCTGCCGGTCTTCGCCGATACCGGCACGATCGGTTTACCTTCCAGAAAGGTTCCCTTCAGAAATTCCCGCGTGTCCTCGACGACCAATTCCAGCCAATCCGCATCCACTAGGTCCGTTTTCGTGAGCGCGACCAGGCCTTCTTTGACCTCGAGGAGTTGGCAGATCGCTAGGTGCTCGCGGGTTTGCGGCATGACTCCCTCGTCGGCGGCGATCACCAGCATCACGAGGTCGATACCGCCGACACCCGCCAGCATGTTCCGCACAAACCGCTCATGGCCGGGGACATCGATCACGCCCACCTGAGTCCCATCTTCTGTGGTGAGATGGGCGAAGCCTAAGTCGATGGTAATCCCCCGCTCCTTTTCTTCCTTGAGCCGGTCGGTGTCGATGCCGGTGAGTGCTTTGACGAGTTGAGTCTTGCCATGATCGATATGCCCGGCAGTACCCATAACCACTTGCTTCATCGTCGTTCCTCACTTCACCTAGGGCCGACAATCCTGGGTATCCCCTCGCAGTGTCTGTACGCCCCTGGGGTGATGGGGCCGACCGCCAGACTCAGGCCTGAGCCATGTCTTGCGCAGACACCCGCTGAAACGCCTGCACGATGTCGGCGAGCTCCTGATCTTGCACCGTTCGCATATCCAGGAGAAGGGTATTCTGCTGAATGCGGCCAAGGACCGCTGGACGCTGCTGCCGAAAGCGCCGTTCGAGTTCCGCCGCCGAAGCATTGGCCGACCTCACGGCTAGCACACGCGTCGGGATCTTCGCAAGCGGCAGCGCCCCTGCCCCCACCTCGGCCGCGTCGGTCTGCACGCTGACCGACCAACCGGCGGGAAGCATCCCTTTGAGCTGGCGGAGGAGACGTTGCGCACGCCGATTGACTTGCGCCAGCGGTGCTGTCAGCATGCGTAAGGTTGGGATCTCCCGCACCGCGGCATCGGGATCGAGGTAATGGCGCAGCGTAGCTTCCAGAGCTGCCAGCGTCATTTTGTCGATGCGGACGGCGCGATTCAAAGGATGGCGCTTCAATACCTCGACATAGCGTTTCTTGCCGACGATCAAGCCGGCCTGTGGGCCGCCCAGCAGTTTGTCGCCGCTGAATGTAACGATGTCCACACCGGCCCGGATGACCTCAGAGACGGTCGGCTCCTGATCGAGCCCATAACGACCCAAATCGATCAAATTGCCGCTACCGAGATCTTCCATGACAGGCAGATGACTGGCGGCTCCCAATTCGACCAGGGCCCGTCGCGGTACCGCCTCCGTAAAGCCGAGAATGCGGTAATTGCTGGTGTGCACCTTGAGCAGGAGCGCCGTGCGATCGGTGATGGCCTCTTGGTAATCGGCGAGATGCGTCTTATTGGTAGTCCCCACCTCATGTAAGATGGCACCGCTCGACCGCATGATATCGGGGATGCGGAACGAGCCGCCGATCTCGATCAATTCACCACGCGAGACGATCACCTCACGGCCGGCCGATAGCGCCTGTAAGGCCAGTAAGACAGCAGCTGCATTGTTATTCACCACTAGCGCGTCTTCCGCTCCGGTGAGCCGTCGCAATAGACCGACCACGGCGACATAGCGCGAGCCGCGCTCGCCGCGTGCTAAATCGAATTCCAGGTTGGAGTAGTGTGAGGCCAACTCGGCGACGTTCTCGACGGCCGCTCGACTGAGGAGCGCCCGCCCCAAATTCGTGTGCAGCACTACCCCCGTCGCATTGATGACGCGCTGAAAGTGCGGTTCGTGAGCCCGTGCCAGCCAGGCGGCCACCTCGGCCACTAACGCCTCTGGCCCCACCTCGATCGTGCTGAGGGCCTCGGGCGTATCGGCGGCCAAAATCTGCTGGCGTTTGCGGTCCAACACCTCTCGCACCGCCTCTAACAACAACTGCCGCGATAGCCGACCGACGCCGTTCGCCTCCACACAACGCTGGGCTAAGACATCGACGGATGGTAATTGTCGGAGGATGGACCGTTGCGTTTCCAGCATGACGTGGCATCCCTCGCGTCGAACAACGACATCCCGAATGTGGCGCTACCCTAGCGCAAATCTTCGACAGGCGTCAATGGCATTTTCGCTGGCCACATCCGGCCCTGCTCTCGCCACCCCTTCATTCAAGCAGTCGTCGCCGAGACGCGGAGGGGGCGCATTTCGGCGAGAATCCGCTGCAACGTCGTCAGGGGGAGATTGCCTCCGCTGAGGACGCACACCACATGCTGACCGTGTAACTCGTCTTTGAGCTTGACGGCAGCGGCGGTTGAGGCGGCCCCTGCCCCCTCAGCGACGGTGTGGGCTTTCTCGAGCAAGAGGATAATGGCCTGTTTCAACTCATCCTCACTGACCAAGACGATGTCGTCGATCAGATCCTGCATGATGCTCAACGGCAATTCGAAGGCGGTGCGCGTCGCCAGCCCTTCGGCAAACGTGTCGCAGGCGGGAGTGTCCAGCAACCGATGGGCTTTCCAGGACAGATAGACGCTGGGAGCTTTTTCAGCTTGCACGCCGATGATGCGGATCTGCGGGTTGACTGACTTGGCCACGATCGACGTGCCGCACACCCCGCTGCCTGCACCGATGGGCACGATGATGGTCTGCACCTCCGGCAGATCTTCGAGAATTTCCAGGCCGATGGTCCCGACGCCAGCAATCAACAGCGGTTCGTTGGCGGGGTGGACGTAATACAAGCCCTGATCATGCGCCATCTGCTCGGCCTTCAGGCGGGCCTCCTCGAAGTCGCGCCCCCAAAATAGGATCTCTGCGCCGAGATGGGCCATGGCCTCGACCTTATCCGGGTTGGACTCCTCTGGCATGACGATGACTGCCCGTACGCCAAAGGTCCGCGCCGCATAGGCGATGGACTGCCCGTGATTGCCAGTAGAGGCCGTGATCACGCCGCGTTCTCGCTCGCTTAGCCCTAACGCTGCGACGAGGTTGAGCCCACCACGCACCTTAAAGGCGCCGATGGGTTGATGATTCTCGTATTTGACATGCAGCTGAAATCCCAATGACGCACTGAGCGAACGCGACAGGAGCAACGGCGTGCGCGGTAAGTAGCGGCTGACGACGCGACGGGCGCGCAACACATCGGCAAATGTCGGGCGTTGGAACATACCCCCTCCTGCAAAAGAAAGAAGCGTCCTCGGGCGGCGCGTGGCGGCCTGTGTTCCTCTCTTACCGCGATTCGGTGGAGGTGTCAAGGGCTGGCTCGGCGAGAGGCTTGAACATTGGCACCCCTTGCCGTACAATCCTGTCCCAATAGACGCGCACGCACATTGAGCTAGCGGCCTCGGAGGAAAAGGGTGTGACGAGACATCTACTACGGGGGAAACAAGCGTTCATCTTCGACTTCGACGGCACGCTGGCCATTCTCAATATCGACTTCGTGCAGATGCGGCAGCAAATCTATCGAATCATCGAGCGCTACGGCGTGGTGCCCTCCCAGTTCGACCACCTGTACATTCTGGAGATGGTCGAAGCGGCGGTGGCACAGATCGGCCAGGAAGACGGCTCTCGCGGCGCCCATCTGTATCGTGAAGCCCATGACACCATTCTAGCCCTAGAGGCGGAGGCCGCCCGCCACAGCGGCATGCTGCCGGGAGCGGTTGAAACGCTGCAGTTCCTGCGACGCCAGGGCTTGAAAGTGGGCGTTGTGACGCGCAATAGCGAGGCGGCGGTGCGGACGATTTGTACGACGATCGATGGACTATGCGATATCTTTTTGCCGCGAGAGGCGGTGCGCTTTGCCAAGCCGCACCCGGAACATCTGCAGCGTGCCCTGGACAGCCTGCAGGTTCCAGCCCAAGAGGCGGTAATGGTCGGGGACGGACCGATCGACATCCGCGCCGGCAAAGCCCTTGGCCTCACGACCGTGGCCGTGCTCACTGGGGGAGGACAGCGAGATGCCTTATTGGCCAGCCAGCCTGACCTCCTCTTGAACTCCGTGGCCGACCTCATCGCGAACCTGTCGCCGAGGCGCGGGACGAGGCCTGACCTGTGTGCTTGAGACCGGTTCATGGGTGCCCAGGGCGCAAATCGGGGCTCAGGCATGCATGGGGCAAGGGCGCGAGGTGGCCGGAAGCCTCTCACCGAGAGGGAGACGCATCGTGAACGATTATCTGAAGTTTCTGGAATACATCGTGCCAGCGACCGTCGGCATTCGTTCGGTGACCTCACAGCGCCACCCGTCGGCCCGCATTCTCGGCACCGAGCGCATGGGATCGGGAGCCATCATCGATGCGGACGGGCATATTCTCACCGTAGGGTACGTCGTCATGGGCGCACGGACGATCGAAATCACCCTGCCCGATCAGCGCCAATTCCCCGCCACCCTCGTCTGCCAAGATTTTGAGAGCGGCATCGCCATCTTGCAGACCACCGCCCGCGACCTCCCCACGGTGCCCCTGGGTCGGTCCTCAACGCTCAAGGAAGGGGATAAAGTCATCATCGTGGCCGCAACGGATCAGACCCAACGTATGGCCTCCCCCGGCTTCATTTCGGCGCTGCGCCCTTTTGACGCCTACTGGGAGTATATGCTCGACCGGGCCATCTTAACCACCGCCATGAATCCTGGCTTTGGGGGCGGCCCTGTCTTAGACGCTCTCGGGCAGATGATTGGCGTGCTATCGCTGAATCTCAATTCCCCCAAGGAAATGAGCCTGGCGATCCCGATCGACTTGTTCCACCGCGTCAAAGACAGCGTCTTCACCTATGGAGAGATCCTCGGCCGCCGGCCTCGGCCATGGGTGGGCATTTATACCGAACCGGTAGAGGGAGGCGTGGCGGTGATTGGCCTCATCCCGAACGGACCGGCAAGCCGAGCGGGTCTGGAAGTGAAGGATGTGATCCTCGAACTCGATGGCCTCGAGGTACCAGGGCGGCGGGAACTCTATGAGATGATGTGGCGCAAGCGTGCCGGGGAAGAGCTGACCTTCACCGTGCAGCGGGGCGAGGACATCCACGAAATCCGCGTGACCAGCATCGATCGCGCCGAGTTTTACCGCTGAGCCGCCGACGGACAGACGCGGCTACCGGTCGGCCGGGTAGCGTGCCAACACCAGACAAGCGTTGATCCCTCCGAACCCGAACGAATTCGACAGGATGTAGTGCACCCGCGCCTGTCGCCCAACATTAGGCAGATAATCGAGATCGCACTCTGGGTCTGGTACTTCGTAGTTAATGGTCGGGGGGAGATATTCGTGCATGAGACCCAGGGCGCAGATGGCGACTTCGATCGCCCCTGAGGCCCCTAACGGATGGCCATACAAGCCCTTGGTGCTACTAATGGGCAACCGCCTGACGTGTTCACCGAAGACCTGCTTGATGGCCAGCGTCTCCGTCTTGTCATTCATCGGCGTAGAGCTGCCATGGGCGTTGACATAGTCGATGGCCTCGGCTGGCAGTCCGGCATCGGCGAGGGCCAGTCGCATCGCTCGCCCCGCCTGGGTGCCGCCGGGGTGAGGGGCCGACATGTGATACGCGTCATTGGTCAGGCTATACCCGATGATTTCCCCATAGATGGTCGCACCGCGACGTTCGGCGTGCGTGGCTTCCTCCAACACCAGCACCGCTGCTCCTTCGCCCATCACGAAGCCATCCCGCCCCTTATCGAATGGCCGTGACGCCTTTTCCGGGTCGCTATTGCGTGTCGACATCGCCCGCACGATGCTGAAAGCGCCGAAGCAGAGCGGGGCGAGAGGGGTTTCGACGCCGCCAGCGAGCATGACGTCGGCGGCGTCGTGTTGGATGAAGCGTGCCGCTTCGCCGATGGCGATGGTACCGGCAGCGCAACTGTTGGAGTTCGCCGTATTGGGACCGGTGAGGCCGAACTGGATAGCGATATTACAAGAGGCGGCGGCACCGAAGACCGTCACCGCGAGCATCGGGCTGATCCCCTTGAGGCCGTGCTCGACGAAGAGGTCGTGCTGTTCCTCGGCGAAGAGGATCCCGCCCAGCGCCGATCCGATGCAGACCCCTACGCGGCCTTCAGGCTCTCGATGGAGATCGAGGTCGGCGTCGGCCACGGCCATCTTGGCGCTGCTGACGGCAAAGCGTGAATAGCGATCGAGACGCCGTCGTTGCTTCTTGTCGAGGTAGGGACTGGCGTCGAAATCCGTCACTTCGGCAGCGATCTGACTACGATAGGGACTGGGATCGAAGGCCGTGAGGCGGCGTACCGCCGATTTCCCCCGCAACACTCCCTGCCAGAGTCCCGCGCGGCCGTGCCCGATGGGCGTGACCGCCCCAATGCCGGTGATCACCACCCGCCGGTGCTTGGCATTCATCGCCGTGCCCTCTGCGGGCCGTTGTCCGTACTCTGGCCTGACTCCACCGTCACTTTGATGTGGCGCAGGGTCTTCGAGGCGATCGCCTTGACGAACAACCCACCCACGATGTATTTACCGACGAAACCCCCGATCAGCGGCCAGTTCAGGGTGAAATCATGCGTGATCACCACCTGAACATGCCCCTGACCGCCGGAGAAGGTCCAGGCCACCTCCATACCAGCGGTAAAGCCTTTGATGTGCTTATAGGTGATGCGTTCGTAGGGAAATAGCTCTTGCACAGCGGTCCATGACACGGGGATACGCCCGCGTCGAGCCGCCATCTCAACGACGCTGCGACGCTTTTTGCGCTGCAGCACACGTACCCAACGATAGTGAGGGAGGATCTGCGGCCATTTCTCGACGTGGGCGGCAACATGGAAGACCTGGCGGATGTCACCGCGGATGTCGACGCGATTCTCGGTGTGCATGGCCGCTTTGGCTGGCAACGGCCTCATCCCGGCTGATCGGCTCACGGCACCTCACTCCTTCATGGCTCAGGTCGCGACGTCTATGGTGCTCTCGCCGGCGACGTGGTGACTGGTCCAAGCGATGTCTCTTTGTCGGACGGTGTGGCCGGTATCCCGAGACTGCGGGTCCGGCGATAGATGGTATTCACGAGGCATGGCATTGCCTTCACGACTCCACAGGCCAAGGAAGCCAGCCAGGGATGGCGTAACATCACGTCGACCTGCCGTCCCCATGTTAGACGGGGCCCGAACTCCTGCCGCCAGCAGCGCGCGTACTCAACGATCGCCTCAGTCCAGGTGAGCTCGTGGCGGAAGACGCTCAGCAAAAGTGCCGCCGCTCGTTCCGCCGTCAGCATTCCCAGAGCCATACCCTCGCCTGTCAAGGGGGCGATGGTGGCCACGCTGTCCCCCACCTTCCAGACGTCACCGTCGAACGGGGTGGGAGTTCTACGTGGAATGTACGCCACCGAGGTCCACGGCATGTCGATGCGCCGGGCCCGGCGCAGACGTCTCCCTAAATGACGATTGTCTTGCAGAGATTTAGCAAGGAAAAGCTCAGGGGTGCCTCCGGCCTGCCGGAATGCCTGCGTTCCTACCCAACAACACAGGGTCGTCATGCCGTCATCGACCTCGGCTAAGCCACAATAGCCTTGACGGAGCGTATGCAACTCCACTCGCCCGTCGAGAGGAAGCTCGTGGATATGGATCTTAACGCCTAGATATTGCCCGCCTCGTGGCGTGGACATTGACTTGTGGGTGGCGGAGGGGCGCCAATAACGGCCTGCGGCGCAGATGACCGCCCGTGCCTGTAGCTGGCGACTGGGCCAATGCGCCGCCTGGATCGTCAAGGTGAAGCCCCGGGCAAAGTCACCGGTCAGCTGGCGCACTGCCGTCTGGGACCAGGCGGCGACTCCCACCGACTCGGCATGCTCCCAAAGCAGCCGATCGAGTGTCCAGCGGCGTATCCCCCAGCCGGGACGCGACAAACGATGACACACCTCATGCTCTCCGGCGGAGAGCACCAGCGTATGGATGGGCCGCGGCCGATGGGACTCAATCTGTGACCAGATGCCTAGACGTTGTAACGACTCGGCGCCGTCGGGGGAGAGAAACTCGCCGCATACCTTCTGGCGTGGATAAGCGCCTTTCTCCAATAACACGACACGAAGGCCACCTCGGGCAAGCCACGTGGCAGCGGTGGTGCCCGCGATTCCCCCACCGATCACGGCCACATCGCAGTCGGTCATGGCTGTGCCCCCTCGTCGCGATCCAACACCAGCGTCATGCGATAGGGAACATGGCAAAATAGCTGGGCCTCTTGCAAACCAGCCTGGTCGATGATGGTGCGGAGCTCTTTAGGTGTGTAGGCGCGGCGCAGGGAGACAGCGGCATCATGGCGCGTAATCGGACTCCGGGCGAAGACAGGGCTGGCAACCTGCATAAACCAATACGGCAGGGGGTGCCGGACGAGATCGCTCATGATCATACTCCGCCGCGCCAAGTTCGCCCAGCATGGCAACAACTGCCGCAGCTCGTCGGGGGTAAAATGATGCAAGAATAGCGAGGAGATCACCGCATCGACGCTGCCCTCAGCGACGGGTGGGGCCCAGGCGTCTCCCTGCACCAGAATGATCTCTGGCCATCCAGCTAGCTGGCGTTGCGCCCATTGCAAGTGCGGGAGACGAACATCCAAGGCGAAGACCCGCAGCGGGCGCTGGTGGAGGCGTCCCCAGCGCGCCAGCTTGTATGCGATGGTGCCACCCCCGGCCCCGAGGTCGAGAATATGGCAAACCTCTGAGGGCCAGCGTCGCAGACGCGGCAAGAGATGGCGAGTCAGGCTGCGCAGCCCTCCGAGCCAAAGATTGATGCGGTTGAGGTCCGCCAGGCTTTGTTCGACGGCGTCCAGCGTGCCGATACCCTGGTCGAGCCACTCTTCCGCCTCCCTGCGTTGGCACAACAACCAGTCGCCGCCCACTGTGCCGGCCCTTCTTTCTTGTCGGCGCGGTCGGACAAAGCCACGCGCGACTGCGCCCTGTGAGATCGATCAGGCATGCGGCAGGGATATTCCCGCGATGGTGCAACCTTGTTGAATAATGTACCGCTGTGGTGCTGACGCCGCTAGCCGGCCTTTTCTTGTAGATAGAAAGTGGAGACCTGAAAGGTGACGTCGAGCACATCGGGATTGGCGGCCCGTGGCTTGATGTGCATGCGTCGCACCCGCAAGAGTTGGGGAGCACGCTCGATATCGTAGAGATAGCGAATCAGTTGCTGTAAAGAGATCCCCTCCAAGCGCATCTCCACTGAGGACTCGCGGTACAAGTCGCTAGAGGTGGCAAGGGCGGGCTTCATGTACATGATGTTGTTTTTCACGCCCGATTTATTCGCCAAATCTTCCAGAAACGAGAAGAAGGCAAATTCCTGGCCACGCTGTTGGAGACTCCGATTGACCTCTTCCATGAGGCTCTTTTGCGCCAGGTAGGTATCGCGTAACGTCCGCATCTCGATGACTTCTCGCGCTTTTTGGGCCACCAAGCGGTCGAGGGTGTGCATACGCTCTAATGCCGGCGAGAGTCCGAAACGATAGAACAGCACCAAGGCGACGACCACGCCACCGGCGATCAGGACAAGCTTTTCGCGCCCACCGAGTTTCATGGCGCTCCCCATCTATGGCTTCTTGAGGGTTATGGCCAGCTTGAATTCAACCCCCTTGGTCCCTGCTCTGGCCTGGGAGACCTTGACTTCATCGAAGTAAGGGGAAGCGGCAAAGGCTTGTTTCAAATTGTCCACCCCATCGAACGATTGGGTCTCGCCACTGATGCCGATTCCCTCTGTGCTAATGGTCAGATCGGTGATCTTCACCTCCAGGTTTTGCGGCAGGCGGACGCTGAGCTCTCGCAGCATCTCCAGCGATGAGCCCTGTGGCCCGCTTAAGCTGCCGACCCCGCGTAGGTTGGTCTCGATCTCCCGCAATCGTTCCCGAGCCTGCGCCACCTCATTGGTGACGCGACGCACATCCGGGAAGGTCTCCCGAAACAGGGCCTCCACCTGCTCCTGCAGCTGCGCGTAGTGGATTTCTTTGTTGTGCAGGTGATAGTACAGATCGAACAACGCCAAGCCGACCAGGAAAGCGGCCACGCCGCCAAGCGAGAGCAATTGCCCGCGGATCTCCTCATAGCTCTTCCGCAGGGCGAATTCTTCTTGTCGAAAATTCAGGCCTGGTGCCTGGCGGCTCGCTAAACGCAGGGCCAATCCCAGCGCCACGGGCATGACCAAGCCAGCATGGGGTTGGAGGGCTAGGGGGGCGGGAGGAAATAGACGATGCTCGACATCGAAGGCGGTCGTGGCCACTCCATATTGCTCGCCGAAGAAGGCGATGACTTCGGGTAATGCGGCGCCGCCGCCGAGGAGGACGAACTCCTGCACCTCGGTCTCGCCCTCGCTGCGAGCGCTGTAGGCCAGCAGAGTGTGATCGATTTCTTTGGCCAGCTGGGTCAGGAAAGCGTCCATCGGTTCGGCGATCTGGGCACGTTCTTTGTCGCGCTCGCTACGTTTTAAGGCCTCGGCCTGGGCGGTGGTGAGCGTTGAACGCTGACGGATGCTCTCGGTGAGGAGGTTGCCGCCGCGTGCCACGCTGCGGGCGAATTGAAGACGTCTTTCCTGGACGATGGCGATGGTGGTTTTGCTGGCGCCAAGATTGATCAAGGCTACCGGTGCGGCCGTGGGACGGAGTCGCCACGCCAGATAGCCATTGAGTTCGCCGAAGATCTCCCAATCCACAATCTCCGGGGAGAGCCCCGCCACGTCGAAGACACGCAGGTGGTCTGCCATCACCGTCTTCGGCACGGCGACGGCAAGCACTTCGCAGCCGCCAGCATCGGTATCGCGGATTTTGTAGAAGTCTACGATGACGTCTTCGATGGGCGAGGGGATGTGAGGTTCCAGCTCGAATTTGAGCACGTCGCGGATTTTGCGGGGATCGCGGAAGGGGAGGGGCAGGTTGCGTACGAAGGTGGCATGGGCCGGAATGGCACTCACCACTTGCAGTGGTCGGATGGCATGGGCGCTGAGGAGCTCTCGCAGCGCCTGTCCGGCCTGTTCAGGTGGACAGAGTTGGCCATTGTCCGATGGGAGTTGGCGTTCGACCGCCTTGACGACGTCGAAGCCCTTCCAGCGGCCACGCACCTCCACCACTTTGATCGCCGTTGACCCTATATCGACGCCGATGACCGACTTCGGCATACGCACGGCCCTTTCATCAGAAGATCACCCCCCAATGAGGCGGGTGGCAGCGCAGGGTGACCCTCTCCCCCGCGACTTATTTGACGAGCTGGTTGATCTGGAAAATGGGCAAGAGAATCGACAGCGCGATAAAGCCCACCACCGAGCCCATGACCAGAATCATCAACGGCTCGATGAGGGAGGTCAGACCCTGTACACTGGTCTCCACTTCCGATTCGAACGTATCCGCCACGCGCAATAGCATATCCTCGAGTTTGCCGCTTTTTTCTCCGACGGCGATCATATGCGTTACCAATGGCGGGAAGAGTTGGCTGCGGCGCAAAGGTGGTGCGATATCCTGGCCCTCTCGAATGTTGTCCCGGGCTTCTTCGATGACCTGCTGTAACACGCGATTGTTGACGACGTTCTTGACGATGTCCAACGACGTCAAAACAGGCACGCCACTCTTCAATAGGATGGCCAGCGTTCGCGCGAAGCGTGCAATGGCGATCTTCAGCGTAAGTTGGCCGAAAATCGGGGCTTTCAGCTTGAGGCGATCGAGCATCAAGCGGCCTGCTGTCGTCCGACCGTAGCGATCGACGGCCAGAAGGATCAGGGCGACCGCCACCACTCCTACCCACCAGAACCGGCGCAGCGTGTCGCTGGCCGACATCAGCAGCAGTGTGGGCAACGGCAGCGTCTGCTCGAGATCTTCGAAAATTTGCGTCACCGTCGGGATGACGTACCCCAGCAAGAACCCCAAGACGCCGATGCCGACGAAGGTCATCAAAATAGGATAGACCATGGCTGCGGCGATCTTATGGCGAAACGCCACCTGTTTTTCGGTGAAATCCGCCAGCCGTTCGAGGACGATCTCCAAGGTGCCACTGCGTTCACCGGCGCGCGTCATATTCACGAAGAGGGCGGAGAAGATGCGCGGATGCTGGGCGAAGGCATCGGCCAGCGAGCTCCCTTCATTGACGCGCTCGCGCACCTGGGTGACGACCTTTTTGAGGGAGGGATTGGGCACCTGCTCGATGACGGCGGTGAGCGATTCCACCAAGGGCAAGCCGGCGCTCAGCAACGTCGACAGCTGCCGCACCATGACGGCGGTTTCCTGCAGTCGGATACGGCGCAATAAGCGCAAGACATCGAGTTCACGCTTTTCGCTACGCGCCTCGACCTCTTCGCGCAGTTCGATGGGAAAGATGCCGTTGCGTCGCAGCTTATGACGCGCGGCTCTTGAGCTGTCGGCGTCGACGATCCCCTTGATCGTCCGCCCCGATGCGTTGAGAGCACGGTATTCGTAAACTGGCACAGCCCCACACCCCAGCTATTCTTGAGTCACGCGCAAGACTTCATCGACAGTCGTCACGCCCTTGACCACTTTCAGAGCCCCATCGCGCAAAAGCGTGACCATGCCGAGCTCGATGGCACGTCGTTTAATGACGTTCGAGTCAGCGCCACTCATGATCAAGCCCCGAATGTGGTCATCCACCACCAGCAGTTCATAGATTCCCGAGCGGCCGCGATAGCCCGTTTGGAGGCAGGCGGAACAGCCGCGGCCGCGGTAGAACACGCCCCCGTACGGGACGTCCCCGGAGTCGATGCTGAGCTCTTTGATTTCCGCAGCGTCGGGCCGGTAGGATTCCCGGCATTCCTTACAGATGACGCGCACCAAACGCTGAGCCAGGATAGCCACTACCGATGATGACACCAGAAAGGCCTCGACGCCCATGTCGAGCAAGCGCGTCACCGCCCCTGCGGCGTCGTTCGTGTGCAAGGTGCTGAAGACCAAGTGGCCGGTTAGCGATGCCTGAATGGCGATCTCCGCCGTCTCGCGGTCGCGAATCTCCCCCACCATGATGACGTCCGGATCCTGGCGCAGGATCGAGCGCAGGCCGTTGGCGAAGGTCAGATCGATGCGCGGGTTGACCTGAATCTGGCCGATGCCGTTGAGCTGGTACTCAATGGGATCTTCGATGGTGATGATGTTCAGCTCGGGGGCGTTGATCTTATTCAGCGTGCCGTACAAGGTAGTGGTTTTGCCGCTGCCGGTCGGGCCGGTGACCAGGATGATGCCGTTGGAACGCTTGATCAAGCGGCTGTATTTGGCATAGGTGTGCTCGTCCATGCCGATTTCTTCTAACCCCAGCAGCACGCTGGTCTTATCCAAGAGGCGCAAGACGATGCGTTCACCATAGGCGGTCGGCACCACCGAGACGCGAATATCGATATCTTTCTCGCCGACGCGAATGCGAATGCGCCCGTCCTGAGGCAAGCGGCGTTCGGCGATGTTCAAATTGGCCATGACCTTGATGCGCGAGCTGATCGCCGCCTGCAGCCGTCGTGGCGGGTAGAGGATGTTGTACAGCAAGCCGTCGATGCGGTAGCGCACCTTGAGTTCGCGCTCGAACGGCTCGATGTGAATATCGCTGGCGCGGGCGCGCACCGCCTGAGTGAGGATCGAGTTCACCAGGCGAATCACAGGCGCCTCGGAGGCCAAATCCAGGAGATCGTCGGTTTCCTCGATCTCGCTGGCGATCGCTCCGAGATCCTCGTCTTCCAAATCCTGCATCACCTGCTCGGTCGAGCCGGTTTCCCGATCGAAGAAGCGATTGATAGCGGCCATCAACTCGCGCTCGGTACTCAAGACCGGCACCACTGGCACACCCAGAAAGACGGCGAGATCATCGAGGGGCTGGAGGTTGAGCGGATCGGTCACCGCCACCTTCACCTCGCCTTCAGTGTAGGCAAAGGGGAAGACTTTGTGCTGGCGGTAGAACGTGATGGGCACCTTGGCGACAGGGATCTGCTCGATGCCCGCCTCTTCAAGCTTCCGCGAATAGGGTAAACCGAACTGCTCGCTGAGGGCCTCCAGCAAGTCTTCCTCGCTGATCGAGCCCTGTTGTACGAGCAACGCCCCCAAGGGTAAGCTCTTCGCGCGGCTGTTGTCGAGGAGGCGAGCGAGGTCCGTTTCTGTCACCAGACCGCGGGCTACTAAGATGTCACCGAGTTCCCCCGCCTTCATCCATTCCCCTCCTACGGACGCGGACCTGGCTTAGCGCCGGAAGACTCACTGCCTGGCGGCGCTGGGTCCAAGATCACAGGCTTGGTGGGATCAACTTCAGAGCCTTGCACTTCCTGCTCACGCCTGAACTTTTGATGATGCTCTCCAACCTGCTCCTTGATGCGGCGAAGATCTTCGGCGGTGCGCACGATGTGCGGCGTCAAGAAGATCACCAGGTTGGTCTTGCGCGTGTTGTCCTGGAGCCGGCTGAAGACTCTCCCCAGCAAAGGGATGTCTCCCAGGCAGGGGATTTTCTGCTCCGTGGCATCGGCGTCATCGCGAAACAGGCCGCCGATGACCACTGTCTGCTTGCTATCGACCACGACCGTGGTCTTGGCCGTGCGCTTCGACGTCGTCGGGCCAACCTGGCGCGGATCGATACCCGCCGTGACGGTGGTCTGGATGGCCGAGATTTCCTCGAAGAGCTTGAGCGTCACCTTATCCCCCTCGCTGACTTGTGGGGTGAAGCGCAAAATGATGCCGACATCCTTGCGTTCGATGGTGGTCAAGGTACTGACCTGGGTTTGGCTCGTGGCGGTCACAAACGGCACATTGCTGGCGACGACGATCTCGGCCTCCTGATTATCCGTGGTCAGCAGATGCGGCGTCGACAGCACATTGACATCGCTGGTCTGCTGCAGGGCCTTGACCAAGGCGCCGATGTTCAAAAACGTCTGACCGCCGAAGGTCACCGTGCCCTCGATGATGCCGATGGCCAAGCCGCTGATGGCGAAAGGATTTTGGGCTACCTCGTTGATCAGACCGAAACTTGTGCCGCCGAAGACCTGCTTGCTTTCGTTCTCAAAGTCTGTGGTGGATCGGAATTCCACCCCCAAGTCTTTCGTGCGCTCCAGGCTGATCTCGACTACGGCGGCTTCGACATAGACCTGCCGTCGTGGGATATCCAGCTTTTTGATGACCTCCACCAAGGCCTGGTAATCCTCCGGGATAGCCGTGACCACCAGCGAATTGGTGGCTTTGTCGGGGGTGATGGTGATTTTGCGCTCTCCCGTTGCGGTTGGCACCACGCCGGTGGTGGGTCCAGCGGGAGCGGCCGCCGCAGCGGGTTGAGCGCCGGGGGCTTGCACAGTGGGCGGACGGCCACCTGGCGCGGCTGGTTGCCCAACGGTGCGCACCAACTCTTGGGCCTGGGCCGTCAGGACTTTGGCCAGATCCTCGGCGACGGCATTCTCCAAGTAATAAACGTGGATTTGTTGGCGCCCCGGCGGCAGGCGTACGTCGAGTTGTGCGATCAAAGAGAGGGCCATCTCCATTTCTTCACGAGCGGCGACGATGATCAGCGCGTTGCTGCGGCCATCGGGAATAATGCGAAACACCTTCTCCGGCCCGGCGAGCGCCGCGCCCGGGACTCCTGGTCGCCCTACGGGTGCGCGGCGGGGCGCCCGGGGCCGCCCGGGGGCAGCTGCCCCATCCTCCCCGAGTTTGGCCTCCACGGCCGCTGCAACCTGCGGCGCCAAATCGATGGCGGAGGCAAATTTCAACGTGACCACAGCGATTTGCTCATCGGTGACCTTGATGTCGACCTCTTGAATGATCTTCACCAGTCGATTCACGTTGGACGCCAAATCGGTCAAGATGATCGTATTCGAAGGCCCATAGGCAGTGATATTACCATCCTTCGAAATCAACGGGGTCAACATATTGCGCACTTCATTGATATCGGCATACCTCAGCGGTACGAGGTGTGTCACCATGCGGTCGCTCGGGGTGATCTCCCGCGGATCGCGGCCGACGTCGGTTTCGACGCCCTTTTGTTTGACCTCGCGCAGGGGAACGATCTTCGTGACGCTTCCCGAAGGGACGGCCGTAAACCCGTGCAGTTCGAGCAAGGACTCCAGGACCCGTTCCAACTCCGTTATGGGGATTTTCGTCGGGGAGATCAGCGTCACCCGTCCTCGCACTTTATCGTCGACGACGTAGTTTCTGCCGGTGATCTCGCTGACGTATTTAATGAGGACGCGCAGATCGACATTGTCGAAATCCAAGGCCACCAAACTATTGCCGCTCGCTGCTGGAGGCCCACCTGCGCGGCGTTCTTGTGGGGTGCGAGGTTCCCTGTCCAAGCGTACGCTCTCAGCCAGTCCACCCCAGGCCATCAGGAACACGGTGATCCATCCCAGCAGTTGCGTCCCCTTGTGCACAGACCCTTGCCTCCTTCTCGGCCCGCCAGTGCGACGATTAGCGAATCTCATAGGTCAGAGTTTCGGTGCGACTGCCCCGTTCGATTTCCAGCTGCAAGGTGGGTTCACTTTGCAATTGCTGATAAATTTGCAGCACGTCCTCAAGACTGCCGAATTTTTGCCCGTTCACGCCCTTCATGATATCGCCGTTGCGCAGCCCCATGCGGGCCAGCATGCTCTCCGGTGCGAGGTTGGACAGCATGAAGCCATCGGGTTGCCCAGCGTTGAAGTGTGGTGTCAACCGGGCATCTTTCATGAAGGCGCCCAAATTGTCCAACTGTTCGACCAAATCATCGCGGCTGATCCGCCAGAGATTCTCGCTGACGCGCTCGATTTCGACGTCATCTTCAGGACGTTGCTCCTCGGAGCTGGGTTCGTTGTCGCGCGGCTCTGGGGCCGGTGGCCGCGGCACTGCAGGACGTGGCAAGCCAGCGGGTCGCGGTGAGGCTTCAGCCGAAGACGGGACGCTATCGTGTTTTTCGAAACTGAGTAACTCCTCGCGCCGCCCCCGATTATCGAGCACGACCCGATTGCGGGTGATTTCGATGAGTTTGGCCTCTTTGACGAGATCCCCTAGGCGATACAAGTCTTGCCGTTTTGAGCTCAAGTCTTCGATGACGGCGTAGGTATGATCGGCGCTTCCCACGACCGTGCCAATGAGCTTAAGATTGATGCCCTGCCGCGTCGGGGGCGAAGTCGGCGGCGGGGGGCGCTGCGGTGGCAGAGGACCAGCGCGTCCCCGGGCCCCGAAGAGGTTGCGTTCCTGAATGACGGCATACTGCTGAAAGGGCCGCCGTTCCGGAGTTTCAGCCGTGGTCGAGCGAGACGTCGCGGGCAACCAGCTGCCCATGTCCATATGCGTTCCAAGGATAGCCCAGAATAAATCGGCACCGAGGTAGACACCGGTGGCGATCAACGCCAGGTAGATCCCCCAAGAATACCGCTTCAGCGAGAGAATGAACATGCGCGATGTCTACCCTGAGAGGGCCGTCGGGGGCGCCTCCCTACCGCGCAGCTCTCAGACTGCGCAACTGCCGAAATTCGGGAGAATCCCATACGCCCGCGAAATCGGCATCCTCGCGCGCCCAGGAGAGGACTGCGGGCTCCAAGGTCAGGGCTTTGGCCAAAAACGTCATCGCCTGCCCGGCATCACCCCGTCGGGCAAAGACTGAGGCAAGGTTGTAATAGGGTGTCACATAGGTGCCATCGAGACGCACGGCTGCCAGAAATTCCTGGATGGCCAACTGCTCTTGGCCTTTCAAGAGATAGGCACTGCCTAGGTTGTTACGTGCGACAGCGTAATCGGGCGCCATCGCTAACACCTTCTGAAACTCCTCGATCGCTGCGCCAAAGCGATTGAGCCGCACATAGAGGTGGCCGAGATCGTTCCGTGCCGCTAGCAGGCTTGGGTTGAGGGCCACGGTTTGTCGATAGCGTTGCACTGCCTCTTCCCATCGCCCCTCTTCCTCCGCCCGCCTGGCCTCCTGATAGGCAACGTCGGCGGCGATCTGGGCCTCGAGGCCGGTCTCAGATTCGCTCTTTAGAGGCGGCTGTACCGGCGTTGGTTCCTTCCTGATCTGGGACTTGCCATCCGCCCCCTCCACAGCGACATCGCGCGCCTCGGCTACGCCCAGGCGATTCGACTTCGACGCCGCGGGAGCAACGACCTCCGAGGTCAGCCAGACCCAGCTGGCGAAGCCACCGCCCGCCGCGATGACCATCACCAACGCCGTCAATATCATCCAACGGCCACCGCGAGGGGAAGGCGGCGTCAAATGGCGGACCGGGACGCTGCGCACGGAAGGCTGACGCTCTCGTTCAGCTTTTTTCAAGGCGTCGTAAATGATGCTCATGGCTGTGCTGCTTCGTGGCGTGAGTTCCCGACCAAATGGGCTAACATGATCTTCGTGACCGGCCCCGCCGCACCATCGACCTGCAGGGCATGATCGCGTTGAAAACGGCGCACCGCCTCGGCCGTCTCGGCGTCGAAAATCCCTGATGGTTCAGCTGCGAAGTAGCCCAATTCGCGGAGGCGCTGCTGCAGAGTTCGCACTTCGGCGCCCTGCTGCCCTCGCACTAGGATCTGACGCAACGCCATGCCGTCATGGTGAAAGAGGTAAACACGCCCAAACCACATCCGCGCAAATTCTTCGTGGCTGTATCGCTGGACCTCTCCATTGGCGTCCATCAGCGCGACATGTTCGGGGGTAGCACCGCGCCAGATCGACAGGCTCGGGGCTGGCACGGATGGCGGGTAGGTCTCGACGAGACAAGCGACGCGAAATTGCTTGAGACGAGCAAGCTCAGTACGGACGGCGATCATCTCCAGGCCAAAGCTCGACGCAACAGAGCTGAGAGCTGTCTTCACCCCTTCTGTACGTTGCGGTTGAGTGCGATGGTATTCCCAGAGCAGGGCCCGCAACAGCACCTCCCCTTCAAGCCCGGACGGCGCCGCGTCCGGTAGTGAGGCAGCTAGCAAAGCTACAGGCTCCGTCGACGCCAAGTCCTGGACGTCCGTCAGCGTTGCTTGCTCCTGGGCAGCCTCAGGGGACGCAGTCTGGAACAGTATTCCCTCGGACTGAGGTGCCGTCAACGGCTGCGTGCTCGGCACCGGTTCAATGGCTGTGTCAGCATGAGCGGGAGGCGTGGGTTGCGGGCTTGGGGGTTCGGTCATCGTCCCCAACACGAAACGGGCGAGCGCAAGGCTGTTGGGACGCTGATAGCCAAGCCAGACCCCACCTGCTGTTAAGGCTAGCACGAAGATGACGCCTTGGGCGATGAGAAAACCTCGGCGCAGCCCGATGCTGCCCAAGCTGGCGAATCGTCCGGGTGCGGGTTGGCCGAGCTCAGCGTTGGCCTGGTGCACAATGCGGTGATCGATGCGCAGGGTCCCTTGCACGTAGGCCGAGAGTAGGGCTCGATCGCAGAGAAGATTGATTTTGCGGGGAATGCCCTGGGAGCAGCGAAAAATCGCGGTGAGGGCCCGTGCGGTGAACTTGACACTGCCATGCGATCCCGCCACCAGCAGGCGATGCGTGATGTAATCACTGGTTTCGCGTCGATCGAATGGCCGCAGATGATAGCGCAGCGCGATACGTTGATTGAGCTGTCGTAGCTCCGGGCGCGCCAACTTTTGGCGCAACTCGGGTTGGCCGACGAGAACGATCTGCAACAGTTTGCCGCGTTCGGTTTCCAGATTCGATAACATGCGAATCTGCTCCAACACGGTTGGTGCCAGGTTCTGCGCTTCATCGACGATGAGGACAGCATTCCGTCCATCGCGAAATTCGTCCAGCAAAAAGGCGTTCAGGGTGTCGATTAAGGCCTTGCGAGTTGTCCCGTCGGTGGCAATGCCGAAATCCCCGTTAATGGACCGCAGCAGTTCGATTTCCGACATGAACGAGTTCAGGATTAGGGCCGTGCGCACCTGAGGTCCGAGGCGATCGAGCAAGGTGCGGCACAGGAGGGTTTTCCCCGTTCCCACTTCCCCGGTGATGGCGATGAACCCTTTGCGTTCCTCAATCCCGTACAGTAGGTGGCCGAGTGCCTCTTGATGGGATTGACTGAGGAAAAGGAAACGAGGATCTGGAGTGACGTTAAAGGGTTTTTCCCGCAGGCCAAAGAAGGTACAATACATCGTGTAGACCTCGGCGGCATAATTTATGGCCCCACCCACATCCCCTCCATGTCCTTTCCGACCCCGCCAAGAATCGTCAGGGTGGGCTCTGGTACAGCACTTTCATCGTGGCCATACTAGATCAACCATGGGATGAAGTCAACCGACATGCGGCCGGAGATCCTGGAGCAGGAGCTGCCGCTCTTCCAGACCATTCCAGATGTGACGTTGAGGAGTAAAAGCGATGTCGAGTAGTCCCTGATTCGCCTCCTTTAATCGCCCACCCAACCGAAAGCCGATGGCGCGGACGGCGGTCTTCCCTTGCCGGACGGTCAGTCGGAGATGCTGCTGATCTTTCCCCACCAGCATCGGAGTGCCGACGACCTCCACCCCGCGCGCCAGCAGGATCGGTGCAGGGTTGCCCTCCCCAAAGGGTTCGAGGCGCGCCAGGAAGTCCATGAAGCTCTCGTCGATATCGGAAAGTGCGATCTCGGCATCGACGGTCAGCGTCGGGGTGCAGTCCGCCGCCGTCAGCTGTTCGCGGGCGACACGATTGAACGCTTCTTGAAACGGGGCGACTTGATCGCGGGCGATGCGTACACCGGCAGCGTGTTCATGCCCGCCAAAGCCCATCAGATGTTCTTGACAGGCGACGAGAGCGCGGTACAAGTGAAAGGTCGCAATGCTCCGCCCTGAGCCCTTGCCCACGTCGCCCTCTAAGCCGATGAGGATGGTCGGTCGGCCATATTCCTCGACGAGTTTGGAAGCGACGATCCCCACCACACCTGGATGCCAACGCTCCGACGCTAAGACGATCCCCCAGCGCTCAGCGAGATCGCCATGCGCTTCGAGGGCTGCCTTCGCTTCCTCATAAATCTGCCCTTGGACAACCTGGCGTTCGCGATTGACTTTATCGAGGTAGCCGGCAAGCTGTGCCGCTCGCCCATCGTCGTCGGACAGCAGCAATTCTACACCGGCCTTGGCAGCCGCTAAGCGCCCCGCCGCATTCAAACGCGGCGCTAACATAAAGCCGACCTGGCGCGGTCCGATGTCCTGGGCATGGATCTTGGCCACCTGCTTCAACGCTTGCACGCCGATCTTCTCGCTGCGGGTGAGTTCCTGCAATCCGTAGGACACCAGAATGCGATTCTCGTCCATGAGGGGAGCGATATCGGCGAGGGTTCCCAGCGCCACCAGATCCAAGTGGCGGCGTAAATTCGGCAGCCGCGACGCCCAGCCCGCTTCTTGTCGAAGTCTGGAGCGCAAGGCTGTCACGAGCTTGAAGGCGACACCTACCCCCGACAACTCCTTCGCCGGGTACGGGCATGCGGGTTGATGTGGGTTAAGCACCGCCACGGCATCCGGCAACGTTGGGGGCACCTGGTGGTGATCGGTGACGATCACATCCATGCCGAGCTGTCTGGCCAACTGCACTTCTTCATGGCCGGTGATGCCACAATCCACGGTGATGAGCACGCGAATGCCCTGCGCAGCCAGCTTGCGGACCGCCTCGGCGTTTAACCCATACCCTTCCCGCATACGGTGTGGCAGGTAGTAGGGCACAGGCACGCCGATGTCGCGAAAAAACCAGCTCAGCACGGCGGTGGCGGTGATGCCATCGACGTCGTAATCGCCGTAAATCGCAATGGGGTCTCGGGCGTGTAAACTCTCCGCCAGACGCTCGACGGCAGCAGCCATGCCGTGCATTAGGAAAGGGTCGTGCAGCCGCTGCAGCGAGGGATTCAGAAAACTGTGTGCCGCCTCGATCGTGGTGATACCGCGATTGACGAGTAATTTGGCCGCCAGCTGAGATAGCGGCACCGCTGCCGCCAATTTTGCTGTCAGCCTGGCATCACTAGTCGCGACAGCCCATTGTTTCGCCAGCATTGGGTGTCCTTAATGCATCGTCAGACCGAGTCAGCCACAGCTTCACGATGCCCGTTCCAGCGCCGACAGCTCGACAGCAAGTGGGCGACGATTGCAGCCTGAACCAGCCAGGTGTACGCCATAGCGCAAAACGGACCGATCATCAGATGTCTGACCTCTTGATCGCGGTACGCTCCAGATGCTGACGCCAGTCCGTTGCAGCGATCTCATTGACAAGCGAGGAAGGCGGACATACACCTGAGTGCCCACAACGTCGGTTGCCGGTCTCTGGGCCCTGCACCAAGAGGGTCACCCGTGATCTCACCTTGTTGGTGTGGCGCCGCGAGGGGGGACAGAACCGTTCGTGCGAGAATCCTGCATCGATCGGATCAACGCTTGATGTAATCCAGTCACCTCGGTAGAATGGGGCGCATTCGGTCGGCGGCCAACCGACAAAACGCGAAAGGCACGCGTGGAACATAACATTGCTCGCATCAAACCGCAAGCGGAAACGTCGCAACGGTTGTGCGCCTGCAGCGTCGTATCGTCTATCCTGCCGCGGACCGGGCTGCCACAGCAGCGTGATGCATGGCGGCTGGGGTGAGGTCGGGCTGTGGGCAATGCTGGTGGGGGAAAGCCATGGGGACACCGGATGGACGCTACTGGCAGCGAGACACGGAGATCCTCCCGCGGGAACAACAACGTGAGCACCAATGGCGCTTGCTGTTGCAGCAATTGCGGTACGCCTACGACCGGTCGCCCTATTATCGGCGTCGCTTCGACGACGCCGGGGTCAACCCTCATCAGTTTCGCTCGCCGACGGATTATTTCGAACACATCCCCTTCCTGAAGAAAGAGGACATCATTGAGGAGCAGGCGAAGCATCCACCACATGGCCGCTTCCTGGCGGTCCACCCGGACGAGATCGTTCGCCTCTATGTGTCGCCTGGGCCTATCGTTTGGTCGTTTACCGCTGAAGGCTACCGCCGCTATTGCGAGGCCTTTGCGAAGGGAGTCTACCTCTGTGGCGTGCGCGCTTCTGATGTGGTCGACGTCACCCCCAATTATGCATGGGTGCCGGCGGGCACGTTTATGGATGAGGGCTACCGTATGGTCGGCGCCGCCGTGCTCCCCGGCAGTGTGGGCCTGTCGGATTTCCATGTCGAGGTCATGAAGCTGGCGAAGGTGACAGTCATTCATGCCTTTACGACGTTTCTGGCCCAACTGGGCGAGGTAGTCAAGCAAAAAGGCTACGATCCCCAGCGCGACCTAGCTGTGCGTTTGGGGATTATCGGTGGCGAAATTCGCTCTGAGGCGGCACGCCAAGCGCTGGGTGAACCATTTGGCGGCATCGCCATCCGCGAACAATATGGTACCGCCGAAATAGGCGTCATCGCGAACGAGTGCGAATACGGTGGTGGCATGCATTTGAGCGACGACCATTTGGTGGAGATCATCGATCCGCACACGGCGCAACACGTCGCGGAAGGAGCCAGTGGCGAGTTGGTCGTTTCCGACGTCTGGCGCCAAGCGATGCCCATCATCCGCTATCGTACCGGCGACCTCACCGAAGGTTTGAATCTCGAACCCTGCCCCTGTGGGCGCACAGCTCCCCGTCTAAAGCGGATCGTGGGTCGAGTCAGCGATATCCCACGCATCAAAGGCATGTTTGTGATCCCGCGGAACATCCAGAACGTCCTGGACCGTTACCCCGAACTGGGCCGATTTCAGATCGTCGTCGATCGACCAGGGCGCCAGGATGAACTAACGATCAGGGTCGCCCTGCGTCAGCCAGCCGACGATCCAGGCGCCTTGAGCCGCCGTCTGACGGCGGAAATTCGCGAGGCCATCCGCCTGACAGCGACGATTCAGCTGGTCGAGGCCACAGCGCTTCCCGATAGCGCCCCGCTCGTAGAGGATCGGCGCTCAGTCGGGTAAGCGAGGTCGTGATGTGAGCATCGCCGTGCTATAATGACGGCCGATTATGGTAGACAAGGGCGTTTTGTCCAAGGACGTGCAGACAGGCGGCCGCAAACGATCACGCTGGCCTGAACGCCTCCTGTAGCGGCTCGCTCATCACGAGCGACAGCGATTGTATAACGTTATCTCGAATCCATCACCGCAGCTAGGCTATGCCGGACAGCGACGTGGCGGTGGAGTCAAAGGCGAAATCCATGTCGACGGCTCTCCTCGCATTGGCGCTCATGGTTGGGTTGGGGATCGTGACCTTTGCGCTTTCCCTTGGGTTAACAGGGCTCGGCGTTGTGCTGTCATGGTTCTTTCCCCTCACACCGTTCCAAGGTGTCGTTATTCACCTGACCTTATTCGCGCTGGCCATTCTCCTTTTGGGCCTCACGCTGCTGGTGGAGCGATTGAAAGACACATTCCTGGGGACAGTGGCGGAGGACGAGTCGGATCTCGACGAGATGGTCACATTTGCGGAACAGGACGGCCGTCAGTCCGGGGTGAATACCTCACTCCCTATGCGCCACACTGAGGCAAAGGTCGGCCGCAACGACCCATGCCCATGCGGTAGCGGCAAGAAATATAAATTCTGCTGTCTGGCGAAGTCATGAAGCGACTGCACCGCCGGCATGGTATTGATCTCAAACGGCCTGGCTACCCTGCCCCAACCATGGCAGCGAGCCCCATCCTTCCCGCCCTGGAACCACTTTCCCCAGGATAACCCGTCGCCGAGCTCCGGTCGCGGATGGCACATTGGCAGGACGACCGCGCACGGTTTCATAGGCCAGCACGGCGAAAATCACGGCCTCCAGCGCATCCGCTGAGATCCCGAAAGACTCGCAAGTCCGCCAGGTCACTTGGGGCAACTCACGTCGCAGGCGATCGAGCAGGGCGCGATTGTGACAGCCGCCGCCGCAAAGCACGCTTTCTATCTGAGGATGCTGCGGCAAAATAAAACGGCGATAGGCGTCAACCATCGAGGCGGCGCTGAAAGCAGTCACCGTCGCGATGAGATCGCTCGCCGTCACGCCAAGCGGTGTGGCGCGGCGAAAGAGATCGTCGAGGAAGGTCGTGCCGAAGGCCTCACGTCCCGTGGATTTGGGCGGCAGACGCTGCAGAAAGGGATGAGTCAGTAGGACGTCAACCAAGCGCTGCTGTACGCGGCCATGACTGGCCTGCTGACCATCGCGATCGAACGTTTCCCGGCCCTGCGTCACCCTGGCTACGGTGCCGTCGATCAGCATGTTTCCGGGGCCGGTATCGAAAGCAACGACATCGGCCAGCGACCCGCCCGCCGGTAGGACCGTGACATTGCTGATACCGCCGATGTTATGGACGACGCGTGTCCGCTGTGCATCAGCGAACAGCAGGAAATGACCATATGGGGCCAAAGGCGCCCCTTCACCGCCCGCCGCCATGTCGCGCGGGCGAAAGTCCGCCACTGTCATGACGCCGGTACGCTCCGCGATGACGCATGGCTCTCCTATCTGCAACGTGGCGCGCACGCTATAGCCATGAAATGGCGTCGGTTCTGGCAGGTGCTGGATCGTCTGCCCATGGGAGCCAATGAGATCGACCGTGGTCATGGCGATACCCGCCTGCCGAGCGACGGCCAGGGCGGCATCGGCAAAGATCTCTCCCAAAGCGACATTCAGTCGGCAGAGCAGGTCAACAGAACTGGTCTCTGGAGTGGACGCCGCCAGAATGGCTTCACGCATGCCGGGCGGAAAGGGATAGGTGAGAAAGGCTGCGAGGTGCGTCCGGAGCGATGAAGCCACGGGCTCGATGCGCACCAAAGCGGCGTCGACGCCGTCGGCGGAAGTCCCTGACATCAGTCCGATGACGAATGGCATATCCCCCCGCCTGCCCTTCAGGGCTAGCTGCTGCGATAGATACGCTGGTACTCCGCATAATACACTAACACGCGCTGGACATAGCGCCGGGTTTCGCGAAATGGCATGTCGGCGATGAACTCCTCGAGGTCAGCGCCGCCGCGCCTGTCCCACCATTTACTGACCTCTGCCTCGCCGGCGTTGTAACCGGCTAGAACCAGTGGCAGCAGGCCATTGAAGTGTTGGAGGAGCTGACGTATGTAGGCCACGCCGAGTTTGAGGTTCAGGGGGGGATCGAAGAGCTGATCGTCCGAGCCCAGTGGCACCCCAATGCTTCCCGCCAGGCGCTGTCCAGTATCGGGCATCAGCTGCATGAGCCCGCGCGCCCCCACGGGGGACAAAGCGCGCGGATTCCAGTTGCTCTCGGCCATGATGAGGGCTCCGATGAACAGGGGGTCGATGCCATCGAGGTCTGAGGCTTCAAGGCGGCGCAGCGCTCCGAGGGGATAAGTCATCTCGTGGAGGAGCGCTCCCGACATGGCGGGGTTTTGGAGGAGTAAGGCTTTGCTGTGGCGACGAAGGAGGCGCATGGCCTGGTGGTGCTCTCCGGCCCAATGGTACGCCAGTGCGGCATACAGTTGGTAAAGTATCCCCTGCGTCCCGTCGATCGGGACGACCTGGAACTCCTCCCCCGCCTCGGCGAATAACCGCATCGTCCAGAACTCCCTGCCGCGCGCGGCATGCAGGTTGGTGTGAGGGTCAAGAGCGACCGCCGGTGGCGACATGGGCATGCCCAGGCCGTCCATCGAAGCTTTCTCCCATGTCGCTTGCCATGGCCACGGCGATCGTCCTGTCAGACGCGCCTTGGCTAAATAGCCATAGTAGGTCTGCGGATAAGACCTCCAGACGCGCTCGAATCGCGCCCGGGCTTCTGCGGGCCGATCGGTGCGCTCGAAGGCTCTGCCTTGCCAGTACAAGGCATCGCTCGCTAGCGATGAGGTGGGGTAAGCCTCCAGTAATCGTCCCCATGTCTGTGCGGCGCGTGCATAGTCGCCCGCACCATACTGCAGCCAGCCGAGGTACCATAGGGCATCGTCGGCGAATTCCGAGCGTTTGCCTCGCTCGATGACTTGCTGAAAGGCCTGCATCGCCTCCGCCAGCCGTCCGCGGTTTCGATAAAAGTGCCCCAACAGATAGCCGATCTCCTCCGCCTGTTTGCTGCTGGGAAAGCGCGCCATGAGCCGCCGAGCCAGGTCTGGGAAGGCGTCGTCTTGCTCCATCCGCAATGCCAAGCGTCCTTGCATGAATAGGGCAATCGGCGCCAACGGGCCTTGGGGCGCACGATCGTACAGCCGCCGAAACGTTTCCACCGCAGCAGCATTCTCCCGAGCATGATACTGCGCCATGCCGATGTGGTACAGAGTCTCGGTGGAGAGCTCCTGATCGGGCGATGCTTCGCGCGCCAGGGCAAAGGCTTTGAGCGCCTCATGGTGGCGATTCAAACGGTACAGGCGCTCGGCCCGTCGAAACAGATCTGCAGTCGGAATCGGAGGGAGGGCGATGGCGGGAGGAAGCGTCTGCTCAAGTGCCGGCACAGCTGCGGCGGCAGGATCCTCTGGGAACTCTACCCACAGGCTGCGCCAGGTTCGCAGTGCCCCCCAGGGGTCCCCCATCGCTCTATAGACCAAGCCGAGGCCGATGAGCACTTCCCCGCGGCGCGGTCCAGCGGGGTACTCGCGCTGGTAACGTCCATAAAGGTCCGCCGCCTGGGCCAGGCTGCCTAAGCGGCGATGGAGCTCGGCGGCAGCAAAGAGGGCCTCGGCTCGATGCAGACTCTCCGGGAAGCCATCGAGAAGCCATTGCAGGGCGCCGCGGGCCGCAGATAAGCGATCCAACCGGATGAGGGCCTGTCCCAGATACCACAACGTATAATCGCGCAACACCGGCAGGCTCTCGCGTGCCCGTTCGAGATAGAGCGTCGCTTTGGCATCCTCGCCCGTACGGAAGTACAAATAGCCCAACAGAAAAGGCAGACGCTGTTGCCAGGACGGCGCGAGATGCTGACGCATCTGTGGAGCATAAGCCTGGCGTAACAACGAGAGCGCTTCTGCCCACTGTTGGTCTTGGAGACGTTGCAGGCCCTCCGTCAGCAAGGACTGTGCGGACGAAGGCGAAGGCTGAAGGGGAGCGGCCCCCACCTGGTTGACCCAACAGAGAACCAACAGGAGGCCTACGAGGTGGAACAGCGGCTTCATATGATCTCCACACCATCAGAGACGTTGCCGGTGAAGCCATTATAGAAATCCCTTCCGCCATGGTTCAATAAAAAAGCGCCGAACAGGCTCGATTGCGACGATCGGCGCCGCGGTTCGGCGATGCCCGATCTTTAAGCACATTCAGTTTGGCTGGAACGTTTTTGGGCAGTTCGTCGGCCTAGAAGCTCCCGCCCATCGCATGAATCCTCCTTCCCGATCGCGGCACGTCCCTTGCTCACCCCCCAAACGGCCGACCGGGACTGGGGCAGCGATCGCGAGACTGTAGGCGAGCGGTGCTGAGCTTGCCATTGCTGTCCATCGTCAAGGCCTACAGCCGGCATGGGGGAGGCCCAGTCAGGTCGGAAGCGACCAGATCTCATAGACAGTGGCGGACGGTTAGCGGCGCGACACAGCTAGGGTTGGCTCGCAGCGTGAGCGGCAGGGGGGAATCGAATGCGGCGCGGTAGCATTGGTTGGCGATGGCGCTTGTGGATGGGAATCGCAGTGGTGGCATGGTGCCTGCTCCTGCCCGGCGTTCAGGCAGGGGAACAGGCAGAGATCGAGGACATCAAAAAACGCCTGGACCAGCTAGAGCGGGGTCCGGAGGCAAGCCTCTTCGAGGCCCTCAAGCGCATCAGATTCAGCGGATTCATCGATACAACCTTCAATTGGAATTTCAACGATCCGCAAGGACCGCGGGAAAATCGGTTGCGCATCTTCGACCGTCCGGCTAATACGTTCAGCCTCAATCTCGTTGAGATCGCCTTGGAAAAGCAGGCTGCTGAGCTGAACAGCGCCGGATTTCGCCTCGACCTCGTCGCCGGCCGCGACGTGCCTTTCTTTCGGGCAGTCGGCTTTGAAGCGGGCAATTTCGACATTGAGCAAGCCTATATCACTTATAAAGCACCCCTCGGCGAGGGGCTCACCGTCACCTTCGGCAAATTCGTGACGCTCCTCGGTGCCGAAGTGATCGAGGCGCCCGATAATTTCAACATCTCGCGCTCGTTCCTCTTCGGCTTTGCCATCCCGTTCACCCACACCGGTCTCTTGCTCAACTATCCCGTGACCGAGCTCGTCGATCTCACTGTCGGCGTCGTCAATGGCTGGGATAACATCGATGACAATAACAATGCGAAAACCGGCATTGGCCGCGTCGGCTTCAACCTCGCCGACAACCTGACCATGGCCCTGGCTGGCATCTACGGCGCTGAACAGGACGATCGTGACGGCCCGAAGCGGTGGGTTATCGATTTCGTCACCACCTTTAAGCCCCTTGAACGATTGACCTTGGTGTTGAATTACGACTACGGCCGTGAAGACGAGGCGGTCGTCCTTGACTCAGGCGCCCTCTCCAATGCTGCATGGCAAGGGGTCGAGCTCATTGCCCACTATGCCTTCACAGACAAATTTGGCGTCGCTGTGCGCGGCGAATTTTTTAACGACGATGACGGGGCTCGCACCGGCCGCCGACAGGATATGTGGGAGACGACGCTGACTTTCAGTTACAAGTGGGTCAAGCACTTCGAGACCCGATTCGAATACCGCCACGATCGATCCAACGTGCAGAGCTTCGATAGAGACGGCCGACCGGCCAGCAGCCAGGATACGCTCGCCACCGAGTTCATCTTGCGTTTCTGATGGGAGTTCAAGGCACCGCAGCGACGACGCCGGCGGTGATCGGCCGGTGTGCTCAATTCTTAGGCATAGCGTGGTCATTTGACCACAGTTTAGGCAGAGATACTGTCAAGGCTGGCGGCAAACCCCGGTGCCAGCGGGGTGTGGGGGCGGCATAACCCTTGCCTATGCGCCGAAGCGTTGCGTTCACCGCCAACGGCGGGCATCCGCCAATCGACCAACAGGGATCGCAGATTATCCCATCGACGGAGGGAGTGAGCATGAGTGAGGGCGAGCGCGGGTTCAGGATTGGCATATGGCTCTGGGTAGGGTTATTGATGCCTGGGTTCGGGCTGGCATGGGCGGCAGAGGCCACGTCGCCTGACGTGGCACAAACCCTGGCCGAGATCAAAGTCATGCTCGACACGGTGTGGGTGTTGGTGACGGGCTTTCTGGTGTTCTTCATGAACCTCGGCTTCGCCTTGTTGGAATCGGGCTTGACCAGGAGCAAGAATACGGTGAACATCCTGGCCAAGAACTTCATCGTGTTCGCCATCTCGTCCCTCTCGTTTTACATCCTTGGGTGGGGATTGATGTTCGGGGACGGCAACGGCTTCGTTGGGACGCAAGGGCTTTGGTTCGTGGGCGGCGCTGACAACAGCCCGGCCACCGGCGAGGCGTACGCCGGAGTCTACAGCGCCATCAACTGGGCCGGCGTGCCCATTTGGGCCAAGTTCTTCTTCCAACTCGTGTTCGCGGGAACGGCTGCGACGATCGTCTCTGGGGCAGTTGCTGAGCGTATCAAGTTCCATGCCTTCATCATCTTCTCGTTCATCATGGTGGGGCTCCTCTATCCCATCACCGGCCACTGGATTTGGGGCGGCGGTTGGTTAGCCAAACTCGGCATGTTCGACTTTGCCGGCTCGACTGTGGTGCATTCCGTGGGGGGCTGGGCCGCCTTGTCGGGGGCCCTCATCCTCGGGCCACGCTTGGGCAAATACACCCGTGATGGCCGCATCAATCCGATGCCGGGTCATAGCTTAAGCCTGGCTACTGCGGGCGGGTTCATTCTTTGGTTCGGCTGGTTTGGGTTTAACCCTGGGAGCACCATGGCGGCGGCCTTTGCGGATATCGGCCGCATCGCGGTCACGACCAACACCGCCGCCGCCGCGGCGGCGTTCACGGCGACGCTGGCCGCCTGGCTGATGATCGGCAAACCCGACCTGACCATGATCATCAACGGCGCCCTCGCTGGCCTGGTGGCCATCACCGCGCCCTGTGCCTTCGTCAGCGTGGGCAGTTCACTCATCATCGGGGCAATCGCTGGCGTGCTGGTCGTGGCTGCAGTGCTGTTCTTCGACCGCATCAAAGTCGATGACCCGGTGGGAGCCATCTCTGTCCACTTGGTGAACGGCGCCTTTGGCACCCTGGCTCTGGGTCTCTTTGCGCAAGACCTGATCCCAAACACGACGGGCAACGGCCTGTTCTTTGGCGGTGGGGCCGGCTTGTTATTGGCGCAGTTGGTGGGGATGGTGAGCGTCGGGATCTTCGTGTTTGCGGTGTCTGCCAGCGCCTGGCTGATTCTCAAAGTCACGGTGGGCATTCGCGTCTCGGAAGAGGAGGAGATCGAAGGTCTGGATCTCGGCGAGCACGGCATCACGGCTTACCCTGAATTTCAGAGCAGTTCAGCCCTGCATGGTCATGCCGGCGTCGGACGCCCGGTCGGTCAGGGCTTGGCTTCTGAGGCCGCAACCGGGGAACTGCTTGAGGGACCCCGCCCTGAACCGCTACGGGGCTAGTGCTGGCTGACGCTTGCGCGACAACAGCGGCCCTGCCGTCTGAGGCGAAGGCGACAGGGCGGCTGATCGTTTTGGAGTGCAACAGCGATGCAGCCTTCCCGACCTTCATGGGGTCAGCAGTCCAGTTTATTCATTCGCAAGGCGTAGGAGCGTATGCAACAACACATTGGCGCCGTTCTCGATCTGATCCCAATCGGTGTGCTCTGCGGGCGAGTGGCTCCGCCCCTGGCGGCTGGGGACGAAGATCATACCGGCAGGGGCGATTTTCGCCATGACCTGCGCATCATGGCCGGCGCCGCTATTCATCCAGTGGGCCTTGAGCCCCAGTTCCTTCGCCGCTTCAGCGATGATCGCCTGTAGATGGGGCGACATCTGCGCCGGTTCGCTGACGCGCATCCGCTCTACCGTCACCTCCAACCCCCATTTTTCCGCCACTTCGTGGGCGATGAGGCGCGTGCGCTCGAGCAGGCGCTGCAGCACATCCCAGGAGATATCCCGCAAGTCAAGGGTAAGAAACGCTGACTCCGGCACGATGTTCGAGGCCCCCGGTTTGAGCTCCAAGACGCCGACTGTGCCCACAGTTGTGCCGCTGCCCTCGGTGAGGACCATGTCGCGCGCCCGCAGGCCGAATTCCGCGGCGCCGAGGAAGGCGTCTTGACGCATGGACATTGGCGTCGTACCTGCGTGGTCGGCCCGTCCCCGGAAGGTGATCCAGGTCCGGGAGCCAGCGACGATCCCTTGCACCACACCGATGGGCACATTAAGGGACTCGAGAATAGGCCCCTGCTCGATGTGGAGTTCGACGTAGGCCTTGATATCATTGGGGTCACGGCGCGCCGCGGCGATCCTTGCGGGATCGAGACCGACGGCATGCATCGCCTCAGCCAAAGGCACGCCGCGCAGATCGCGGCGGCGCATGACCTCCTCGTAAGGCATTTGGCCGATGAGCGCGTAGCTCCCCACAAACCCGCCGAAACGCCCCTCTTCGTCGGTGAAGGCGACGGCCTCGATGGGAAGTTTCGTGTGCACACCATGATCTTTAATGGTGCGTAGACATTCGAATGCGGCCATGACACCTAACGCCCCATCGAAACGCCCGCCGTTGGGCACGGAATCGATGTGCGAGCCGGCGATGACGGCTGGACTGCCCTCGCCCACCCGCCCATAGATATTGCCGGCGGCATCGACCCAGTGCTGAAGCCCGGCGTCTTGGAGGCGTTGCAGATACCACCGGCGTGCCTCCAGATCGGCCTCGCTGAACGAGGAACGCCACACACCCCCCTCTGGAGTTTTGCCGATTTCGCCGAGATCTTCCAAGTCTTGACGCAACCGTGCCAAATTAATACGTAGCATAGGCGGTTTCTCCTTAGCTCCGGAATCAGCAGGGCGGTCGAGTGTATCCAGGCTCTTCAGCCTGAACCATAGGCCCCGTGGCATTAGCTGCATGATAGCCGTGCTTGCCACGACGGTCAAGCTCCGGAGCTGGCTCGCCACTCATCGCCCATGGGCCTATAGAGAGCGGTGTGGAAGCGACGCGCTCGGCGATTGCCGTCGCGGGATCGACACGGTATAATCGGCGGTTCTCTTGGCCTTTTCTTAGATCGATGGCCTTCTGCGACGGACATCGACGTTCCCCCTCCGGTGCAGAGGGTTATCAATCTCATGGTCAGCTGTCGCCTCACCAGCGGTCACCGGCGGGCGTCCCGCTCTGTGCGGGTAAGTGGTTGCGCTTTCGCAGGGAATGCATTATAGTGCGGTCCGGCAACGACTTACGTATAGAATATATCGAAGGGATAGCAGCCGAGCCAGCCTGTGTTCGATGGCAAAGGAGTCGACCTATGAGGCGAGATTTTCGAAGACGTGATCGTGGAACTGTTTTCCACGGGTTGGTCGTCCTGCTCGCCCTGACGGCCTTGGCGCTTGTCGCTGCGCCGACCGGACGGGTTGAAGCGGCCGAAGAGGATAAGATCGTCCTGGCGTTGGAGCGTGACCAGGATAACATGGACCCCCATATGCATTTCCAGCGTGTGGGGATCTTGATGAACATTAATATGTACGACTCCCTGCTGCACAAAACCCCAAAGTTGCAATACGATCCCTCATTGGCCACGGAGTGGCGGGCCATTGATGACACGACCTGGGAGTTCAAATTGCGCCAAGGCGTGAAGTTTCATAACGGCGACGCCTTCAGCGCTGAGGACGTGAAGTTCAGCATCGAGCGCGTCATCGATCCGGCCACCAAGTCCCCGCAATACGGCAATATCCGCGCCATCAAGGCAGTCAAAATCATCGATGACTATACCGTTCACCTGATCACCGATGGCCCTTTCCCCTTGCTTCTGGAGCGCATGGTGTTCTTCCCCATCATCCCCAAGAAGCATTTCGAAAAGGTGGGTGCGCAGGCGTTTGCGGAGAGTGCACCGGTCGGGACGGGGCCGTATAAATTTGTCGAGTGGAAGCGGGATCAATATCTGCACCTCGAACGCTTTGAGGGTCACTGGCGAGGTCCGGCTCCCATTAAGACATTCATCATCCGAGTCATCCCCGAGACTTCGACCCAGATCGCCGAGTTGAAGACCGGCGGCGTCGATATCGTGCGCAACCTGCCGCCCGATTTGATGCCCGACCTTAAGGCTCATCCCGGTACCTATGTTTCCGCCGCTCCTATCCTACGCACCCATTACGTGGCCCTGGACATGCGTCACCCGCCCTTTGACAAAAAAGAGGTACGCCAGGCTGCCAATTACGCCATCGACCGCCAAGCCGTGATCGATAAGCTGATGGGGGGCTTGGGCCGCATCGTCCCGACCGTCATCAATCCGATGGCCTTCGGCTATGATCCGACCGTGGAAGCGTATGGGTATGACCCGAAGAAGGCCAAGGAACTGCTGGCGCAAGCCGGCTATCCGAAGGGAGTGGATATCACCCTGCATACGGGATTCGGGCATGCCTGGGGCCGTCAGCTCGGGGAGGCCATCGCGGACATGCTCACCCAGGTCGGTCTGCGCACCAGCCTTAGGATCTGGGATCCTGGGCCAGCCTGGAACAAGTTCTTCCAGGGCGAAGGCAAAGCCACCAATGGATTCTACGGGAGTTGGGGGTATTATTCCACCTTTGACGCCGACGCCATCCTCCATCCGTTGTACCATACCGAACCTGGGGGCTGGGTCGGCAAGTGGTACACTCGCGTGCCCGGCTTGGACGCCCTCATCGACGAAGCACGGTCGACGGTCGACCGCGAGAAGCGGCTGGCCACCTACTCGAAGATTCAGCGGCTCATCAAAGAGGAAGCGCCGAGCATCTTCCTGTGGTATCAATACGACATGCTGGGCATCAACCGGCGTATCGACTATGAGGCGCGCGGCGATGAGTGGATCTGGGTGTACGATGCCAAACTGAAGAAGTAAGGCTCGGGGCGTGACATGACCGCAGTCCTAGTTCGGCGGCTTATTCGCCTCATCGTCGTGTGCTTTGGGATCTCTCTAGTGACCTTTCTCCTCATGCACTTATCGGGTGATCCCGTATCGATGATCCTGCCGGAGGCCACCGAGGCCGATCGTGCGGTGTTACGCGAGCAACTCGGCCTCAATCGCCCGCTGATCGTGCAATATGGCTCGTTTATCGGCCGCGTTATGCAGGGGGATTTCGGCCAATCCTTTTTCCACCGGACGCCGGCGTTACCCTTGGTGTTGGAACGTATGCCAACCACCCTCCTCCTCACCTTTTTCGCGCTGAGCCTGGCGGTCGCGACAGCGATTCCGGCCGGGATTCTCACCGCCGTCAAACGCTACTCCTGGATCGACCATCTGGCCACCATCACCGTGTTGCTGGGCCAGTCGATGCCGGTCTTCTGGACCGGCATTATGCTGATGCTCCTCTTCGCCGTGACTTGGGGCCTGTTCCCCGCGTCAGGTTGGGAATCCTGGCAGGCAACCGTCCTGCCAGCCGTCACTTTGGGCACCTTTCAAGCGCCATTGTTCCTGCGGATGTCGCGCTCCTCCATGTTGGAGGTCCTCGGTCTCGACTATGTGCAAACGGCGCGCGCGAAAGGTGTGCCCGAATGGTGGGTCATTACTAAGCACGGCCTGAAGAACGCCGCCATTCCCATTGTGACGGTAATCGGCCTGCAGTTTGGCGTGCTGCTGGGGGGCGCTGTCGTGACGGAGACCGTCTTCGCCATCCCCGGAACGGGTCGGTTGATCGTCCGCGCCATCGGCCAGCTCGATTTCCCCGTCGTGCAAGCCGGTGTCATGGTGCTGTCGCTCAGCATCGTCATAGTGAATTTTGCCGTGGACCTCATTTACCTGTATTTGAATCCTCAGGTGCGCATCAGTTGAGCGCCTAGGAGGGTTTGCCACGCGGTCGTGCCTCTAGGATCTCCTTCGTGCTCTTGAAGGGGGTCGGCGTGAGTGCTGCTCAAAGGAAACGCGATGACGCGGCAGTTGCCTGGCGAAGACCTCGCCCCGTTTAAGCTCTCTAGCCAACGGCGCCTGTGGCGGAAATTCATCCAGAATCCTGTGGGGGTGGTCGGGGCCATCATCCTGTTGACAGTGCTTGTAGGCGCCATCTTCGCCGACCGCTTCGTACCGCACGACCCGGAGAGGCAACGCTTGCTCGCGCGCTTCACCCCGCCGTTCTGGGCGGCTGGGGGGAGTCTCACCTACCCTCTGGGAACCGACAACGTCGGCCGTGATGTCTGGAGCCGGATCGTCCACGGCAGCCGGATCTCGCTCGTCGTCGGCATATGTGCCGTCGGGATCAGCACCTTGATCGGTGTGACCCTGGGGCTGGTGTCCGGCTTTACGGGAGGCCGTGTGGATTCTGCCGTCATGGCCCTGGTGGACATCATGTTGGCCTTCCCGCAACTGATCTTGGCCTTTGCCATGGTGGCGGTGCTGGGCCCCGGCATCGGCAATATCATTCTGGTACTCGGCATCACAGGGTGGGAGCGCTATGCGCGAGTGGTGCGAGCCGAGGTCCTTGCCCTGCGCGAACGCGAGTTCGTGCAGGCCGCTCACGCCATCGGCGTCTCAAACTTCAAGATCATCTTCGCTCACATTATGCCCAACACCTTTTCTTCGGTGATCGTCATGGCCACATTGCAGACCGCACAAGCCATCCTGGCCGAGGCCGCCCTGAGTTTCCTAGGGCTTGGCACCGGGAGAACCTACCCCTCCTGGGGGCAAATGATCGCCCTCGGCCGCGACTATATTAGCATTGCCTGGTGGATCTCGACGTTTCCTGGACTGGCGATTCTGCTGACCGTTCTCGCCATTAACCTCGTTGGCGATCGTATCCGCGATGTCCTGGACCCACGCGTGGTTTGATCGCACGGCGGCAGCACTGATTGTGCACAACGCCGACGGGGTTCTTCACAGATGAGGAGACTTGGATGAGCACAAGCAACACCCCTTATGACGTCGTCATCGTCGGGGCCGGAAATGCCGCCCTCTGCGCTGCCATCGCCGCCTGCGAGCGCGGCGCCCGCACGCTGGTGTTGGAAAAGGCTCCGGAGTATTTCCGCGGCGGCAATACCTACTTTACGGGTGGCATCATCCGCTGTGCCTACAACGGTATCGAAGATATCAAAGCCTTGATCCCGGACATGACCCCTGAGGAAGAGGCATCCGTCGATGTCGGGAAATATACCGAGGATGAATTCTATAGCGACCTGATGCGGGTAACGGAAGGATTGGCCGATCCTGAGCTGGCGCAGATCCTAGTGTCGCAATCGCATCCGACGCTCCTGTGGCTGCGCGAAAAGGGCGTACGCTTCGTGTTGGCGTTCGGGCGGCAGGCTTTCAAGAAAGATGGCAAATACCACTTCTGGGGCGGGCTGCTGGTGGAATCCGTAGGCGCCGGCAAAGGCCTTTCCGACCAGCAGTTCGAGGTAGCAGAGCGCCTGGGGGCGGAAATTCGCTACCAGACCAAAGGCATCCGGCTCATACAGGACAAGCAGGGCAAGGTGTGCGGCGTGGTGGTGCAAGGGCCGGAGGGTTTCGAGGAGATTTATGGCAAGACCGTCGTGCTGGCCAGCGGCGGCTTCGAGGCCAATGCTGAAATGCGTACCCGTTATCTGGGGCCGGGCTGGGAGCTCGCCAAGGTGCGCGGCGTTCCCTATAACACCGGCGACGGCATCCGCATGGCACTCGACATCGGTGCCCAGTCCCACGGGCACTGGAGCAGCTGCCACGCGGTGGCCTGGGATGTCAACGCTCCACCGTTCGGCGATCGGAACATCACCGAGCTGTTTCAGAAGCATTCGTATCCCTTCGGCTTGATCGTCAACCTCGAAGGCAAACGCTTCGTGGACGAGGGCGCCGATTTTCGCAATTATACCTACGCCGCCTATGGCCGCGAAATCCTCAAGCAGCCTTTGGGGGCAGCCTTTCAGATTTTCGACGATAAGGTCAAACACCTCCTGCGCGATGAATACCGCATCGCCCAAGTCACGATGGCGACGGCCAACACGATCGAGGAACTGGCTGACCGGCTGGGGATCAATCGCGACGGCTTCGTACAAACCGTCCAGGCGTTCAACGCCGCGGTGCAACCGGGGCCGTTCGATCCGACCGTGCTCGACGGCAAATGCACCAAGGGCATCACCCCACCCAAGTCGAACTGGGCGCTCCCCATCGACACGCCGCCGTTCATTGGCTATGGGGTGACCTGTGGGATCACCTTCACGTTCGGCGGGCTGAAAATCAACGCCCGTGGACAAGTGATGGACACCGAGGGTAATCCGATGCCCGGGCTCTATGCCGCCGGTGAGTTGGTCGGGGGGCTCTTTTATCACAATTATCCGGGAGGCTCAGGGCTGGCCGCCGGGGCGGTGTTCGGCAGGCTGGCGGGTGCGAGTGCCGCAGAGGACGCTTTGGGCAAGGCATAAAGTCGATCACAGGAGCGAAGATGGCGTTACAAATCATCGTCACCGCCAAGCAGGTCATTGACCCGGAGATTCCCAAATCGGCGTTCAAGATCGATGTCGCCACGAAGCGCGTGGTGGTGCCGCCGAGCTTTCCACCCGTGGTCAATGGCTTCGATGAACATGCGGTGGAAGCGGCGTTACGCATTAAGGATAGCCAAGAGGCTAAAGTCACAGTCGTGGCGATTGGGAAAACCTTCGCCCTTGAGATCATGCGCAAGTTGCTGGCAATGGGAGCCGATGAGCTGGTCTTGGTCCAAGATCCCGCCATCGAAGAGACCATCGATAGCCGGGTCGCGTCCCATATACTCGCGGCCGCGATCAAGAAGATCGGCGCCTTTGACCTCATCCTCTGTGGGCGGCAAGCCTCGGATTGGGATAATGCCCAAGTGCCCCTGTTGCTGACGGAGGCCTTGGGCCTTCCCTGCGTGACCATCGCCAAGAGGATCGAGGTGCGCGATGGCGCCGTCCGCGTCGAACGGGTGATCCCGGAGGGACAGGAGGTCGTCGAAGCGCCGCTACCGGCTTTGGTAACGGTTAGCAATGAGTTGGGCCTGCCGCGCTATCCCACCATGCGAGCCATCATGGCGGCGAATCGCAAACGTCCCACCCTGTGGAAGCTCTCGGATCTAGGGATCGACCCCGCCGACCTGCAACCGAGCCTGCACCTGGTTGACCTATTTGTGCCGGTGAGCGACCGGCAGTGCGAGTTCATCGAAGGTGGCGATGAACGGCAGATCGCCCAGCAACTCTTTCAGAAACTGCGCGAGGCCCGACTGATCTGATGGAAGGAGAGTTCGTGGATGCCTGAAGCGACTGGAGTTCTCGTTCTCGGCGAAGGGATTGCCGGCCGCCTCACCTCGACGACGGCGGAGATGTTGACGGCCGGGCATCAACTCGCCGCCGCCATGGACGAACCCTTGGGCTGTGGCTTGGTAGGCTATCAACTTGAGGCCGCAGCCGAAGAGGCCATGCATTGCGGCGCAGATAAGGTCTATACCGTCGACGACCCGCTCGTGGCTGAGTATCAGGTCGAGCTCTATCTCGCCGCTCTGACCCAGATCTGCCGCACCGCCGCCCCGCGGGTGTTGCTGATGGCCCGCACGCAAAGCGGCCGCGATCTGGCGCCCCGCCTGGCGGCGCGCCTGGGGGTCCCACTCGCCCAAGACTGTCTTGAAGTCACCGTCGACATTCCCTCCAAAAGCCTGCTGGCCACCCGTCCTGTGTATGGCGGCAACGCCATGGCCAGGGTGCGTAGTACGGCCACCCCGCAATTTGCCACGGTCCGGCCTAAGGTTTACCCACCAGCTGTAGCCGACCCGCAGCGGCGCGGTGAAGTCATCGCCGTGCCCGTTGCCCTGGATCCGGCGATGGTGAAAACCCGCGTGCTCGAGGTGGTCAAGGAAGAGACGGCGGGCATTCGCCTGGAAGACGCCAAAATCGTCGTCGCCGGCGGCCGTGGCTTGGGCGGCCCTGAGGGGTTTCAACCCCTCGAACAATTGGCCAAAGCCCTAGGGGCTGGCATCGGCGCCTCACGCGCCGCCGTTGATTCGGGCTGGGTGCCCTACAGCTGGCAAATCGGCCTGACCGGCAAGACGATCACCCCCGATCTCTACATAACCGTGGGCATTTCCGGCGCCAGTCAGCATATCGCCGGCTGCTCGGGCGCCAAATGCATCGTCGCCATCAATAAGGACCGCGATGCCAATATCTTTCGTTATGCCAGGTACGGGATCGTCGGTGATTGGCAAAAAATCCTCAGTGTTCTGATCGAGGCTGCTCACGAATTTCGTCAGAGCGCAGATACCCCCTAGCTTCTGCGGCTGGCTGTGCCGCCGACCATGGCTGACGAGCGAGAGCGACACCGTGCCAGCACCCAAGCCCCTCGCCGCGCCCCCCTCACGAGGCCATTCATAGGCTGAGCCCCTGTGAGGGGGCGCGGACACTCCGACCCTCGATAAAAAGTTCAGCATTTATTGCCTTTCCCCTTGACAATACCAAAAATGTATGTTTACCTGTCGCCGAATGACGATTTTTGCGAAAAAATCGAGGGTTGTGATAGAGCACTGCGTGTGCGAGGCGTCGAATCGCTCCGGTAACGTCGCGAATTTGCAACCAAAGAGGCGAAATGTTCGCGGGTGAATTTCGCTGTAGCGTCGATGAGAAAGGCCGCTTCGTGCTACCGCCGGTATTTCGAGGCGCTTTCCCGCTTGATGACGAACAACTTACCAGGAGTGTTATCCTGCTGAAATCGCTCGACCATAGCTTGTGGTTGTATCGATCACAAGAGTGGGAGGAGAAATTAGCGGCGACGCGCCAACACCTCGACGATGAGCAAAGTCGTCTCTTCATGCATTATGTCGTCGCTGAGTCGGCACCTTCTGAGGTCGACAAGAACGGCAGATTGTCTATCCCAAAGCGTCTGCGCGAGTATGCCGAGATCGATAGCGAAGTAGTGCTGATCGGGTTGTACGACCGCATTGAGCTGTGGAGCCCTTTCCGCTGGGAAGCCTACTTGTCACGCCTCGAAGAACGGCATGAAATGACGCTCGGGAAAATCCTTAGCATCCTCTGACATGGTGCTCTCCTCTTGGCCAACGCGACCGCAGGCAAGGCTGCCTGCCATAGTGTGGATCATACATCTCGACGATGACCATCCAGGTCACACAGATTACGGGAGATGTCGTCGAGCTGGCTTTTCCGCCTCGGGAAGAAGACCTGCGAGTCGGAGATGTCTTGTCGGTCGTCGACCGCCGCTCGCGGCGAGGTTTGATCGTCCAGATTCTGGAAATTCGGACTGCGCCTGGAGCGTTCAAGCCGCAACAGACGTTCCGCCCTCCTCGACACCATACCGCTGTACCGGCTACTACAACGAGGCGTTCTCCGAAGGTCGCTGCCCCTCCATCGTCAGCTTATCCCAGTCAGCACCTGGCAATCGCTAAAATTCGCAAACTCACCACCCCTGACTGGCAGGCATGGGACGGGTGGATTCCGACACATGATGCGGTGGTCGCCCGAATGCCAGATCAGGAGCTGGTGGATCGTTGCCTGCTTCCAACGGAACAGCCGTTATTATTGGGGAGAACTCTCGCCGCTGAGCGCCTGGCCATCGACACACGCGCGCTGGTAGGATTGAACCTCGTCAGCGGCACTGATGAGGGCGAGATCGCTCTGCTTACCTCGGTCATTCTGCGGGCGTTGGCCGCCCATGGACTACCATGCATCGTATTCGATCTCTGCGGCACAGCCTGCATACTCTCTGAACCTCGTGGCTCCGCCTCGACCTCCCAAGCTCAGCCATCGCACGTCGTACGCCTGCGGGTTGGGGACGAAGTGAAACTCGATGTTCGGCAATGCAGCCCTGCGGCGCTGTTGGACCTGCTGACTCGATTCGGCTTGCCGAACCTGCCTGCCCTCTATGTCGTGAGCCAAGTGGCGCCCCGACCTGTCTGTACCACCTCCTCAGGGGAAGCGGTCCAACCGTCGCCGTTCCTGGGAATCGAGGAGTTGATACAACTCATCGACGGCCGTGTCGCCAGCAGCGATCAGGTGCAGCTTGGGGCCATTCTCGGGTGTCTGCGCATGATCAAACAGGAGGGGGTGCTGGCGAGTACCCCTGCCGATACGGTTTCCTTCCCAGAGCATTATGAGACGATTCGCCAAGGCGGTAGGATGATCGTGGATCTGTCGACGGTGGCCAATGCGGCTCGTGGCGGCGTGGTGCGAGCCATTTTCGACAATCTGGTCAGATTGCACACCCAGCAAAACGCGGGAGGATCGCCTCGCTGGCCCTGTCTGATCCTGGAAGAGCCGCAGCTCTACTTCAATCAACGTGACCTACACGAGATCCTGATGCGCGCCAGCTCTCTTGGCATGACCAGCTTCATCTTGACGACATGCCCTAGCAGCCTCGAACTAGGCTTACTGCGTCGGATCGACAATCTGTTCCTGCTAAGCCATAGAAGCGGGCATGAACTCCAATCCCTCGCCAATAGTGGGCTGTTGGATCATGAGACAGCGAGCTCGTTGGCATGCCGCTTAGGCAGTCGCCAGGGTTTGCTGGTGGGCAAAGCGACGCGTCGTTTCCCCGTGATCTTTGCCTTCGAGGCCGTCGACGAAGCGTCGGCGACGCTTCCAGACCACGTCGTACGCCGTGCGCGATCGGAGCTTGCATCGTCAGGAGCAGCTACTCCCCGTCGGTCCTCTTCCCCACCCGCACCCGATCGAGCTTATGGCGAGCCCACGCTGCCGCTCTTTCCGGAAGAAGCACCCGCGCAAGCAAGCCCTTTGCCTCCGGCGCAGGCCCCGCCACGCGAACCGGCGGCGTCAGAGTCCTCACGCGAAGTGTCTCTGGCGCTGATTATCGCGCGATGGGATCGCGTTCTCAAACGTGTTGGCCGTCGCCGTCGTATCCTCGAGACGATTCTCTCCACGGCACGACCCGTTCATCTGGAAGGGCATACGCTGCTCTTGGGATTTCCGCCCCAGTCCCGCTTCCAGCAGGAACTCATGGCCTCACCTGAGTATCGCGGCCTGCTCGAAGAAGAGCTGACCAATCTGTTTGGCGTGGCTCTCGAGGTGACGGCCACACTGCATCCGTTGTCCGATACTCCGCAACGTTGATGCGGCGTCATGAACGGTGAAAGCGCCGGCGTAGCTCCGCGACGGGAATCATCAACGCCAGCGGACGTCCGTGCGGACACGTGGCAGGCGCCCCAACCGCGGCGAATTCATCCAGCAGGCGCCGCATTTCGGAGAGATCAAGAGGGCGATTGATTTTGATGGCGTTATGGCAGGCCATGCTGGCTAACATCTCTTCGACGATCTCATCATAAGGGCTGGTTCGCCCCGTCCCAGCCAGCGCTGACAATGTGTCGCGGTAGATCTCCAGATAAGCATAGTCGGCCAGCACCGAAGGCACGCTGCGCAGCACCACCGTCGTCCCTCCAAATGGCTCAGCCTCAAAGCCAATCCGCTCCAATAAAGCCCGGAATTCGTCAAACCACGCCATGGCAGCTGGCGTCAGCTCGAGGGTGGCGGGGAAGAGCAACTGTTGACGCGGCACCGCCTCGGCATGAAACCCTGCCTTGAGGATTTCGTACAGAATCCGCTCTTGGAGCGCATGTTGATCGAAGACATAGAGTCCATCCGGGCCATCGGCGACGATGAAGGAATGATGGATTTGCCCGAGTGGCCGTAAGCTCGGTGCGGGAACCAGCGGAGTGGGCGCCAGTGGGGAACGCTCCATCTCCCTTCCGGCAATCAAAGGCATGGCTGGAGCAGTGGGGCTGATGAGGGTGGGGTCTGACTTTTGGACTGGGGCATCAGCGGGAATATCATGGTCGATCGTGGACGGCCATGACTGTCGCACCGGCATCCCCGATGAGGGGGCCGGAGAGGCCGCTGCATGCAGGTTCACCGGCAAGGTCATAGCCTGCTGACTCGATAGTGACAGGCCGCGCTGGATGGCTTCCCGGACCACGGCGTGCACCAATTCCGGCTGGGCAAAGCGGACCTCGGTTTTGTGCGGGTGCACATTGACATCGACATCCTGGGGTGGCAGCGTCAAGAACACAAAGGCCATCGGGTATCGCTTTTCCGGGAGAACGTGGCGATACGCTTCGTGCACAGCATGGAGCATAATCCTGTCGCGTACGGCGCGTCCATTGACAAAGAGGTACAGCGCATCGCGCGACGCCCGGCTCCACGTAGGCGGGGAGACGAAGCCGGACACTAGCAGGGAGCCCTCGTGCGACTCGATGGGCAGTAATTGACGCCCGACTTCCGCTCCCCAGAGGGCGGCCAGACGTTCGTGGATCGTCTGAACGGGGGGCAAGTCCAGCACCGTTTGCCGTTCGTGCGTGAAGCGAAAGCGAATCCCTGGATGTGCCAGGGCCAATTGACTGATCGCCGTGAGCATATGCCCCAGCTCGGTTTGGCGAGATTTTAGGAACTTCAACCGCGCCGGGGTATTGAAAAACAACTGGCGGACTTCGACGCTCGTGCCGACCGGTCCGGCCCATTCCCGGACCTGACGGATGATGCCTCCCTCCAATTCGAGCCAGGTGCCAGGTGCTCCGAGCTGTGGACAGGTCGTCAGCGTCAGACGCGAGACGGAGGCGATGCTGGGTAGGGCCTCTCCGCGGAATCCCAGTGTCGTAATACAGGCGAGGTCCTCCGCCGCCCGAATTTTACTCGTCGCATGGCGCTCAAAGGCCAACAGCGCGTCATCACGGCTCATGCCATGGCCGTCATCGCTGACGCGCATCGAGCGCCGCCCAGCGCCCTGAACCACGACGGCGATGGTGCGCGCCTCAGCATCGAGGGCATTTTCCGCCAGCTCTTTGAGCACCGAAGCCGGGCGTTCGATCACCTCGCCAGCGGCGATGCGATTCGCCAAATCCTCCGGTAGGATGCGGATCTGCGCGGGCATACTCACCCTTGCGGTCGCTCGCGCAAGCGCACGTCGACCGTTCTGAACTGTCCCTGGCGGTTGAGCGTGACGCGAATCGTATCGCCGGGCGTTTTCGAGTCGATGAAGTCGCTGAGTTCCTCAAAGGTGCGCACTTTGAGGTTGTCGATCTGGGTGATGATATCTCCCCCGATGCGCACGATCATATTGCCCACCTGCACCGCTCTGTCTCCGCCCCGAATGCCGGCGCGATGGGCGGGGCTCCCCGGCGTCACCTCGACCACCAGAATGCCCTGATGGACCGGGAGGCGCAGGGCCTGCGCCAAGGCCGGGAAGATCTCATGTCCGGAGATGCCCAGATAAGGCCGGGCGACATAGCCGCGGCTGATGAGTTCGGGGATAATGCGCTTGGCCGTGTTGATGGGCACCGCAAAGCCAACCCCGACGCTCCCGCCGCTGGGGGAGAAGATGGCGGTGCTCACGCCAATAACCTCGCCGCTAGAATTGAGCACGGGCCCGCCGGAGTTACCGGGATTGATCGCCGCATCTGTCTGAATGATGCCGCGGATCAGCCGATGGTTATCGGCGCGGATCGAACGCCCCAGCGAGCTAATGATCCCAGCCGTGAGGGTGCGTTCCAAGCCGAAGGGATTGCCGATGACGAGGACCTTCTGGCCGACCACCAGTTTGGAGGAATCGCCCAGCGGCACCACCGTCAGCTGCTCCGACGGCGCGTCGATTTTGATCACCGCCAGATCGTTGCTAGGGTCAGCGCCGACCGCCCGGGCTGGCCATTTGCTGCCGTTGGCGAGCGTAACCTCCAGCCGCCGGGCGCCATCGATGACGTGAAAGTTCGTCAAAATATGCCCAGCGCGGTCGATGATCGCCCCCGAGCCCGTACCTTCCTTGGGGATTGGGTTGAGAAAGAAATCGTAGGCCACGGCGGTGGTGGTGATGTTGACGACGGCCGGACTGGCCATGCGGTAGACGCGGATGTTGATCTGCTCGTCGGGGGTAAACTCTGCGGCGGCCTGGGCAGCGCCGGGTTGAACGTCGGCATAGCGCTCGCCCCATAACGCGAGCTGATGCGTGAGCAGACCTCCCAGGAAGGCGAACACGATGATTAGCGGGACAAGATGGCGTTTGACAATCACTGACCTCCCTCCCCTTATCGGGGTGTAGCTTCAGGCGCGCTTGCATCCTGGCCGTGTCGGCCGTTCTCCAGGGCTTCGAAGTTGGGACGCAGCATGGCATCCAGCATCCGCGCCACCCGGGCCATGGCCTGGACATCATGCACGCGGATAATCGAGGCGCCCTGAGCAATCGCCACCGCCACGGTCGCAGCGGTTCCTTCCAGGCGCTCGTGGACCTCTGTCCCCAGGATCCGTCCGATAAAGGATTTACGCGAGGTACCGATGACAATCGGTCGGCCGAGGGTCCGAAAGTGATGCAGTTTGCGGAGGATCTCCAGGTTATGGCGCGCCCCTTTGCCAAATCCAATGCCAGGATCGACAAGCAGGCGGTCTGCGGCGACCCCACCAGCCTGCGCCGTTTGCAAACGTTCTTGAAGGAAGCCATACACCTCGTCGACGACCGACGCATAGGTGGGGTTGAGGTGCATAGTGCGCGGTAGGCCCTTCATGTGCATCAGGATCAGCGGCACTTGGCGCTCAGCCACCAGCTGCAGCAGGTGCGGATCGAAGCGCAGGGCGCTGATATCGTTGATGAGATGTGCCCCGACATCCAGGGCGGCGCGGGCGATGTTCGACCGGTAGGTATCCACGGAAATAATCGTCCGTGCAGCCTTGGCCACCGCCTGCACGACGGGTAAGACCCGCTGCGCTTCCTCTGCTTCAGGCACCGGATCCGAACCTGGACGCGACGATTGCCCGCCGATGTCGATGATATCCGCCCCTTCCGCTACCATCTGGTGTGCGCGATCCACGGCGGCTTGAGGGTCGACGTAACGACCGCCGTCGTAAAACGAGTCCGGGGTGACGTTCAAGATCCCCATAATCCCCGTTTTGACAGAGAAATCAAGCGAGCCACCCGAACATTGCAGAGTATGATAACGCGGCGGAAACAGCCACGGCAGTTGGCGAAGGATCTCCAGTCCCAGCTCTTGCAGGGGCCGATGAAGCCGGCCGATCGTCTCGGCGCAGGCATGCAGGTCAGACATCGGGCCGATCAGGAGAACCGTCTTGTCATCGTCTGGGCCTGGCTGCACATGGAGAACTAGCGTGGGAAATGCGGCGACGACGTGCTCGAGGTGGGAGACACTCTCCGCCGCGATGCGTCCCTTCGCGACCGTCTGAGTGTGGCGTTGAGCTGTCAGTGTTGCTGCGGCGATGCCCAAGTCGCGCAACTCATCGGCGAGATCCTGCCCACCGGTGCTCGCGAAGAGCCGCACCGTGGCGACCGCCGGCGATTCTGCTGAGGTGTCCTCTTCTGGGTTCATAGTACAGATGATGGGGTGGCGAAGCCATTGTGTTTGGTGCATGCCCCGATTGGCGGTGCGAGCTGGACGCTCACCGCCCTGCTCGGCACTACCTTAGCTGATCGATCGCCGCATTGCAAGCTGCCGCACCGGCTCGACACACCTGGGACAGAGCCGGCAACCGCAGCTGTCGCGACCGGCCTGCCCCTTGACATCATCCCTGCCGCCATTCATACTGGGGCGGCGTTTGGGGTGGAGAGCGGGTTGGCGCGCCAACGGTGCACACTCGCGAGGTCTCCCTGTCGGGAGCCTTCCGCGTTGATGGC